>OKCP01000004.1_pt1 | contig 291807 bp, 272 predicted proteins | sample 1609981 | NCBI WGS metagenome assembly OKCP01 (sample SAMN04436604, study PRJEB24849) | human gut metagenome | biome: human gut; feature: NICU; material: stool | host: Homo sapiens | place: USA: Saint Louis, MO | collected 2009-12-11
CAAACTACGAATTATGATTCGTCATGGCAAAACATTTTTAACCAAATAAACAGAAGATCTCTTCGCTCTTGTTCGGTATACACAGCTTCAAATCGAGTAATATCCAAAAATTTTTCTGCCCAGTCGATTGCTCGGAATTTCTTTATACGGATATGGGTATCATCCACATATTCGGCAAAAGGAGTTAATTGTTTGATCGCCTCGCTTGTATTTACTTCGATGATCTCTGCTGCTTTTTCTAGACTGATTTCTCTTGGTGTTTTCAGGAGATAACTAATTTTGTAGTTCACAGCGCTGTTCACCTCCTACTTATATTCTAGTATGGTAGCGCTTTTAAATCGAGGGGTGTTTGGTACAACTTACAGTTGGATTTTTTTTACGACTGTACCGAACGACTTCTATCGAATGGATACAGAAAAAAAGCAGGTGACCAAATGTCTCCTGCTTTTATGAATTGATTTCGTCCGATCAATGATGATCATGTTTATTTTTTGAGGTCAGTTCTTCAAATTTTTCTTTAACATCTTCAACCGCTTTTTCGATATCTTTTTCAAAGTGATTGGGCTCATTAGGCTTTGTTTCCTCTTCTACAGAATTTGAACCAGATAAAGCTGTTTCTTTATTTTCTGTTTCACCAGAGTTTGTGCCAGCTAATGATTCTTCTTTGTCTTCTGTTTCACCAGAATTAGTTCCTGCTAAAGCCACTTCTTCTTCTGTTTTAGGGGCCATTGAACCTCTTAATCGTTTGTGTTTTTCACCGTCATAATTTGTCATGTTGATTCCTCCTAGTAGTTCTATACTTTTTCATCGTACAATAAGACAGTTTATGCGTCAAAAAACAAACCCGATTCTTACAAATATGTCATATTTTTCCTTCTGATTCTTGAATGCTTTTGATTCCTTCTTCCAAAATTTTCATTTGTAAGATTGTTTCTTCATTTTTGATGACTTTTTCTGCGCCATTAACTAATGTCTCGTAAATCCCTTCGTAGACACGGCTGTAATCACCAACCTCGGAAATTACTTTTTCTTCATGATAACTCCCTTGTTCATCTATATAGGTCAATACACCATAATGTTCGGGCAAATCGATACCAAAGTCTTCATGATCAGGCATGTAAAACATTTTCAGATGTTCTTCTTGTCGATCTTTTGTTTGTTTCACGAACATCCCTTTTTTTCCGTAAACGACGAAACTTGGACGTTCTTTGATGCGGAAATAACTGGATTTTATCGAAATTTTCATATTTCCATAGAAAAAATCCAGATCGAAGTAATCATTCATTCGTCCTTTCCCTAAAAGTTGACGTACATCATAGCTGATATCATCTGGTTCGCCGAAATAAGAAAGAACTTGATCTACTGTATGACAAGCATGTCCATATAAATAGCTGTTCGCAGTAGAAAATTCATGCGTATTTTCTGGTACTTCCGGTCTGAAATAATCATAATGCATTTCTACTTCTAAAATATCCCCTAATTTTCCGCTTTCGATTACTTTTTGGACTGTCAAGAAGTCAGAATCGAACCGTCTGTTTTGGTAACATTGGATAAATAGCCCTTTTTCTTTTGCTAATGCAAATAACTCTTCTGCTTCCTTTGACGTTTCTGCAAAAGGTTTCTCTACTAGTACATTCTTACCATGTTCGAGTGCTATTTTTCCATATTCATAATGAAATTGACTAGATGTAGTGATGACAACTAATTGGATCTCAGGATCATCCCAAAGATCAGACAGCTGATCAGTATATTCGATGTCTTCGAATGTTTTCCACACTGGTTCAGATGGGGAAAAAATTCTTTTGATATTGATTTTGTTCGTAAGTTTTCTTGAAAAAGGCAAATGATAGCGATTTGTACTCCTTCCATTGCCAAGATAAGCGATTGGAAGCATGAGTGGTGCCTCCTTTTATTGATGTTTTCAGTATATCCTAGAAAAGCGCAGAAAGTATTTATAATAGCTATTCTGGTAAAAAAGTTCAGAAAAACACTTGTTATTATTCGGTTTGATGAAATTAATGTTCAAAGTAAGGATAAAAATCAAAAAGATAGTAGCGGAACCAAGTGTTTATCAGTAAGATAGAATTTGGAGGTCAGATCATGCTTATTGAAGAAAAACTAACAAAACAAGAGTTGTTTACCACGACAGAGAAACGGATTGCCGATTACATCCGTAGGAATATCGAAGCTGCAGTCTACATGACGATTGAAGAATTAGCAAAAGCTACGTATACTTCCCATTCAGCTATCATTCGTTTATGCAAAAAAAATGGGATTCAGCGGATTTAAAGAATTCCGTTTCGAGTTAGGGTGGGAAGTTCATCAATTGATTGCTCAGTTCAATCAAACGATTGATCCTAATTTTCCTTTTTCAAGTGAAGGTAGCACTCAGCAAATTGCAAAGAAAATGGCGGATTTATCGATCCAGTCAATAAAAAAAGCACAATTGCAGATTGAACATGAAGATTTAGATCAAATCGGTAAAGTATTGAACAAGGCACAGCGAATCTTTCTTTTTGCAAAAGGTGATTCTCAAATCACGGCAAGGAAATTCCAGAATAAAATGGTCAAGTTGAATAAGTTTTTGATCATGGCCGAAGAATACAGTGATTCTTCTTGGAATGCAGCCAATTTGATTAGCGAGGATTGCGCCATTTTTATTAGCTACAGCGGTCGCATCCATCATTATGAACGAATAATGACCTATTTGAAGCATGTAGAGGCCCCTACCTTGCTGATTACCGGAAATCAGCATTCAGAAATGGCCAAACAGGCTGATATGTGTCTTGTTATATCGCAGGAGGAATATGATTTTGCTAAAGTAGCAACTTTCTCCTCTCAAATTGCCTTCGATTACGTATTAAATACGTTATTCTCAGTGATATATTCTCAAAATTTTGAAGAGAATATCCGCAACTTGAAAAACAAACAAGAATTGATGCAAAAAGGCCTTCTTAAAGAATATCGGAAAACTTAAGAAAAGATCCTCATTTAGTAATGAGGAAGATAGTGTTTGATAGGCTCTCTTTGATATCATCATAAAAACAGGCTGAAGTTTTCTTTTTCAAACTTCAGCCTGTTTGTTTACGGAACGATTCGAATAGATATATTATAGAAATGAGGAATAGCTAACTTCTGTTTCTTATTTTGAACGATTGACGAAAAAGATATATAAGAAGGAGGAAAATCAGTATACATGCAGCTAACAATCCATACAGGAAAAATCGTTTGTTCTCGGATACTTTCTGTACTTCTTTTTGAACTTCTTTTGCATGATAAGGAACCCGGTGCCCTCTGACAAGTAAGCGATGACTGTTGACCATATAAGGTGTACAAGTTAGGAGTGTCACGAAATCCTGCCCTTTTTCGATTCTCAGATCTTTTGTATCAGTCGGTTCTACCGTCTTGATCTGATCGACTTGATCTGATCGACTTGATAAGCGAGTGTCCGTCCATTGATTTCGATATAGAAAGAATCACCTAAAGTCAGTTTCGGTAAGTCTGTGAACAACTTTGCTTGAGGCAGTCCTCGATGGCTGGAAATAACGGCATGTGTATTTTCTCTCCCCGTAGGATAAGACGTTCCTTCCAATAATACGGAAGACGCACGTTGCCATTTCCAATCGAAAAAAAGAAGATCAAAGAAATTATGGTCAAGAATAATTGTCAGTTGAATTTGTTTCAGGAAGAAAGCCCATATGAGCAATCTTTCTTTATTATGTATTTTGTTGTGCATCTCATGAGAGAATCCCAAGGAACTCCATTTGAATGGAAAGCTGGAGACTCTTATGTACAGTTGATAAATATCGATAAAAAAGACTTCTTAATCTTGAAAAATCTCTTAGGAAAATTGAAGTACAGCAGCTATATAAAAGTAGTGAACTATTTTGTCAATACGATTTTTTCAGAATTTTCGGAGAAAGAAAAAAATGAAATCAGTGAGCAGATACGAAAAAATATGTCCTACTGTTCGTTTTCATCCTCTGATTGCAAAGAAAAAAACGAAGAATATGTTGTTCAATTATTAACGCAAATTTATTTTTTCTCCCGTATTTTCCCATACGATACGACTCATTTGACGATCTGTGCAACTTACTTTGCACAGCAGATGCAACACCGCCAGATACGTCTATATGCTGGATTTCGTGCAGAACTTCAATTTTATTCCACTCTACTGAATCAGAATCTGATTTATTATTTATCTAGCTATATCTTTTGGATGCTTATCGGTAATCCTGAAATTCACCATTATACTTCTGATAAAAAAATACTGATCATCAGTGACTTAAGTCTTCGACATAGTCAATATATTGAAGAATATATCAGTGATATTCTTGCTGTGCATAAAATTCACTCTGAGACAACTGCTATTACTGAAGATCAGCTGTCGAAATACAATCTTCTCGAGTATGATCTGATCGTTACGAATCAACCCATTTTGAATGCCCATGTTCCTCATATATTGATTGATGATAATGTGTCATTCGCAAATGAAGAAAAACTCATCCGCTTATTCGAGTTATGAATAATCAAAAAACAGCTATGTATAAACCATCCTGATAAAAATTTCAGGACAAATACACATAGCTGTTTCTTTTTATTGTATTCCTTCAGCAATCCAACGAGATTTATAGCGAAAGTCTTTTAACAACTCTTCTTTTGTCCAATTATTTGCAATGAGATCCGTCAATGTGTTCATTACGAGGGACATGGAAAAGTATAGGAAACTAACTGCTTCTTCCGACGATTGAATGGAGAAATGATTGATTCTTAATAATTCCAGCCATTTTTTGTTCATTGGAGAATCAGCCGATAGTTCTCTACGTTTGATTGTCTGCTGATCATTTCGCTGGGTTAACAAGTATAACCTTTGCCAATAGATACTTTCGTGATCTAAGTCGCAGCACCACTCTAAATATTTTTCGATCCCCAAAAAGAAATGTTGTTTGTTTTCGCTAATGAATTTTAAGATATCTTGATGGACTATGTGAGAACTGCTTTTGATCGTATACAAATAAGCATCTTCCAAATCTTGAAAATATTTATAAAAAGCACCGCGCGACATCCCTATTTTGTCAACGATCTCTGAGACTTTGACTTGGCTGATGTGCTGTGAGCAAAATATCTCCAGTAATAGGTCATCGATTCTCTGTTTCTTTGCGTTCGATAAATTGAAAAAAGTTTCTTTTGGCATCCACATCTCTCCTTTATCTCTGATTATACGTGGATAGCCCTTCATTGTCATGAAGGATTCATTCCTTCTTTTTCTCTTCTTCTGTCAAGTACCCATCTTCCATTCGATAAACGCGATCACTCCATTGAATCATACGGACATCATGAGTAACCATAATAGTCGCTTTTTGTTTCTCATGAGCTTCTTTAACTAGTAATTTGACGACTTCATATGCATGATCTGTATCCAAACTAGCTGTTGGTTCGTCTGCTAAGATCAAGCTTGGCTCATTATATAAAGCGCGAGCAATTGCCACTCTCTGTCTTTCTCCACCAGAAAGGTCTTTAGGATAACTATTTTTAAGTGACTGGATATCTAAAGATTGCAGCAAGGAATCGATTTTTGTTGAATCTTCTTTTTTTGAAGTAACTTGGTCAACTAGTTCAAATTGTTCCTTTACCGTTAAAAAAGGAATCAAATTAGAGCTTTGGAGAATAAATCCAATTTCTTTAAAGCGTAAATCTGCTCGTTTTTTTTCTGGAAGCTCAGTTAGAGAGTGACCGTTGATCACTATTTCTCCGGAAGTCGGTGTTTGCAATCCTCCTGAAATGGTAAGGAAAGTACTTTTACCTGAACCAGAAGGACCAATGATGCTGACGAATTCTCCTTCCTTTACATAAAAATCAATTGCTTTCAAAGCTGAGACCTTTGTATGACCAGAACCAAATGTTTTGGTAACTTTTTTCATCGTTAATATTTTTTTCATTTTTATTAACCTCCTATTGCTGTAATTGGGTCTACTTTGGTTATCGTACGTATCGAAAACAATCCGCCTAGCATTGCAACAATGATCAAAATCCCACTATATAGCAACCATTGTGACCAAAAAACAGCAAAAGGCATCGCGCTTGGTAAAATCAGACTAGTCAAATAAGCAAACAAAAGAGCAAGCAGAACGCCTACCACCCCAACAATAAAGGACTGTGCTACTAAAGATTTAGCGATGAAGAAATTTTTGATCCCTTGTGCTTTCATTACTCCAAAAATAGCAGTCTTCTGAAGTGTCATCACGTACATGAAAATACCGACCACAGCAGCAACCACTAAGAACAAAAAGTATATCATCGCATTTAAGGTCATATTTTGGGCAGAATAGCCAGGAATACTTTCAATGAATGTCCCAATAGTTAATAACTGTAGACCCTTCGATGCTTTTTCTTTCGAAATTTTAGCTGAATCCTTTATTACGATCCCATTGATCGGCTGTTCTTCTTCAGAAGCAAACGGCTGTTGTCCATACTTCAAAGCAGTCCACGTATCTAGGGACGCATAGATGACGGGAGAAACTGTGTAATAAGTTTCAGGAAAGATACCGACAATCGTCAAAGGATCGTCGTAACTGCCAATTTTGATCGTATCTCCAATTTTATAGCCTGAATCAGCCAGATTTTGAGAGATGATGATTTCATTCTTTGTTTTAAATTCATGCCCTTTCGTGAGTTTTGGTAATAAAAATGCTTCTTTCGTTGTGCCGAAAACTGTAACATTTTCTTTGTTTTTTCCTTTGATTGCTCCGCTGTACAATCCGATTGGTGCTTTCTCTCCTTCTTCAATGTATTTCAGATCTCCTCTTGTTAATTGTGAAGCTGCAAATACTTGATTTGCATCCTCCGACAAAACAATCTCTTGTGCGTCCCAATCATCGATTGCTTTTTTAAACTCTTCTGAAAGTCCATTCGCTAGTCCTGACAACATGAATACGACATACGCAATCAAGAACATAATACCGACGATCAAGCCATATCGTAATTTAGAATAGCGAATTTCTTTGATAGCTAGAAACATTTGTTTTTCCTCCCTATGATAGATTGATAGTGACAAAATGTCACTTGTTGAATAGTGTAACTCTAAAGTGACAATTTGTCACTTGTGTTGTTTTTTTCTTATCAATAAATTGTCTAAGACATCTTTCGATAAAACCTTAACATGAGTCATAAAAAATTTATTTAAGCCTTATTTATGCTTTCCATGATAAACTAAAGTGACCAAATCAATGAGGTGGGAAAATGATTAAACTATTAGTAGTAGAAGACGATAAAGTATTATCCAATAATATAAAAGAAATACTCGCTGCAATCGGCGAGATAACACAAGTTTATGATGGTAGTGAAGGACTGTTCGAGTTGGAAAGTGGAGTTTATGATCTTGCAATCTTGGATTTGATGATGCCGGAAATGAATGGATATGAAGTGTTAGCAAAAATACGGAAAGAAAAAATACAGACTCCAGTATTGATTTTGACTGCAAAAGATAGTTTGGAAGATAAGATTGAAGGATTTGAACGAGGTGCAGATGATTATCTAACAAAACCTTTCTATCGAGAAGAACTGATCATGCGCGTGAAAGCATTATTGAAACGCTCGCTAGGTCTCTTTGATGAAAATGTTCTGAAGTATAAGGATATCAGTTGTGATTTAAAAAGCAATGAAGTCTTGTATAAAGAACAAGTTTTGCCCATACAAGGAAAAGAGTTTGAATTGCTCGTTTATTTTTTACAAAATAAGGGAATCATTTTGACAAAAGAGCAGATATTTGACCGGATCTGGGGATTTGATTCTGATACGACGATTACAGTTATTGAAGTTTATATGAGCAACTTACGAAAACATCTGCGAAGTACTGGATTGGATAAAGAAATCAAAACCTTACGTAATGTCGGTTATATACTGCAAAGGGTGTGATGCAATGAATGGAGATATTACACGAAAGCAACGTAGTCGCTTTTTTGCGACAAATGTAGCAGCATTTGCTTTTATCTTTTTTCTTTTGGGATTCATTACTTTACAGATATTAAACCAATCTGCATACAGAGAAACAGATCTGTCATTAGAGAAAATAAATTTTGATTCTCGAACAGTACAATTAGAGATACAAAGATATCAGCAAGGCGATCCCTTTTTAAACCCGACTCAAACGGAACAAAACAGAACAAACATGGAACAGCCATTAATGGAACCATCAAATGACCGTTTTAACACTCAAGTGATCTTGTGGTCTAAAAATGGTGAGATATTGAATAAAGCAGCTATTGGTGGGCGTTTCAACCAAATCAAAGAATTAAAAATGGATACGAAAAATCTGAATACCATCCAAAATATTGAATTAAATGAAGACAGTGGCTCATCTGCCCTCTCTTTCCGTTCGATTACGAAAAAAGCGGAGACGAATCAAGATGGCGTTGCCTACATCCAAATTTTAGAAAATACAAATCAAATCAAGAATTCATTAGCGACTTTTCGCACGATTATGATTTTGTGTATGATTGTTTTTTGGATTCTCTCTATTGGTATCAGTTATTACTTGTCTAGTCTAAGCATGCGCCCTATTATTCTTTCTTGGAGAAGACAAAAAGAATTTGTTGAGAATGCTTCTCATGAATTGCGCACACCGTTAACGATTATTCAAAATAGTTTGGAACATCTTTTTACCAAGCCTAATCATACTATTATTGAAGAATCCGAAAGCATCGCTCAAGCATTGTCAGAGACGAGGCGCCTCACTGGATTGACTTCGGATTTGCTGACAATCGCTCGGAATGATTCTGATCAGCAGCTGCTTTCAAAGCAAATGATCAATACACAAGAATATATCGAACAACTTGTTAAACCATTTCAAGAGATGGCCACCATAGATGGAAAAGAGTTTATTCTCCATAACGATGCAACATTAGAAGTACCAATTGATGAAAAAAAAATCCATCAAGTTTTGGTTATTTTGCTGGATAATGCATTAAAATATACGAATCCAGAAGATAAGATCATTTTGGATTCATCTGTTAACCATAAAGAATGGCTGATTCACGTAAAGAATACTGGCCCTTCTATCAGTGAAGAAGATCAAGCAAGGATTTTTGATCGATTTTATCGGGAAGATCAATCTCGGGCGAAAGAGACTGGCGGATACGGGCTTGGCTTAGCAATTGCAAAACAGGTAATCGAACAGCATCATGGACAGATTTCTGTATCCAATTATCTTCCACAAGGAGTCGATTTTAAAGTCCAATTGCCGTTGAAGCCTAAAAAATAATGCTTATCCCTAAAAAAGGGCTGTGACAAAAATCTTGTCACAGCCCTTTTTTGTTGCGAATAAACGGTGTTCCAGAAGTAGCTTCTTCGGAAATAAGCCGAAATTTCTTTAAGCTGACCACTTCTGTCACAACCTCTTTAGCTTACGCTTACGATTTTTTATTGCGGTCTTCAATGTGTACATCACCGCTTGTGTCAATATCCAATTCTTCTCGGCTAACATCTTCTGTCACTTTTTCAACATCTTCATGTTCTTCTTTATGAATCCCAACTTCTTCACGAATAACTGTATGTTTGCTTACATCTACTTGCTCTTCTTTGATTGGGATAGTAATCGTGTCATCTTCCAAGTTTTCGTCTGTTCCCTGTGAAGATTGATCTGTTACTGGTTTGCGTTCGATGACGATTTCTTCACGTTTGACCGGTACTTCTACCGTTTCAGTATCGTTGACCACATGTTTGTGGATGTCGACTTCTCCAGTTGTCACATCATGTGTATTTACATCTAATTTTTCTTCTTTTAGTTGAATTGTATCATCATCTAGATTTGGTTTGCGATCGATGTCTTCAGTCTTGCTTGTACCCATTGTATCAGTCTCGCCAGGTACGTCCATTGGATCTGTTCCAGTGCCAGTTTCTAATCCAGTCCCCATTGTGCTTGCTGGGCTAACAGTATCTTGTGTATCCATTGTATCTTCTGTTGTTTCTGGCTGACGATAGCCTTTTACTGTGATGACAAATTTTCCATCAGAAATATCTCCTCTATATTGATATAAAGGATCATTTTCTGGTGTAGCCGTCTCAGAATCATAGGTATCAAAAGAAAAAGTATCTTTTATTTTTTCCCATAAAGAACGGTCTTCTTCACCATCCATCCGATTTTCATCTGTTTCAACATCTATACCAGACAATCCGTCAAATCCTAGTCTAGATGCTGCTTCATCAGTAGTATAAATAACGATATCATCTCGTTCATACCCTTCGTTACGCAACCGTTCAATTACTGATAATGCTTCTTCCCTCGTACTATAGCTTCCGATGACCGTTAAATTTTTCTCTTCCATGTAAATTCCTCCTAGCAAATAGATTTATGATTGGTATATTGTTACTTATAAATTTATTCTATAGGAGACGATTGTTTTCTACAAATATTTAGATTGGAATTTGATTAAAACAATTTAATTGAAATTTGAAAACATTTATGTTAATGAAAGTCATATTCTAATAAAATGTCATTTGTTTCTATATGAATTTTTATGAAAAATTTCATATAATTTCCACTCGTTGTGATGGTTTAATTTATCCAATCCATCAATAAGCAAACAACTTATATAAAAAAGGATTAATTCTCAATATAATTGCTCCTACCATAGAATAAATCTTCATGTAAAGTAATGAAGTACCAACTATTTCTAATACTTCTTTAAGAATTATCCCAACAATATCGTTAGACAAACCATTATTGAATTAATGGAGAGCCAATCGATTCTGAAAAAATGTTTTCTAATTTTTCGGAAATAAAAGAAAGAGCCTCCTGCCATTAGAACGAACCAAATCCATTTCATTGCTCATGAAGTAACCACATAGCTAAAAAGAGGATAAATCAATTAAAAGATCAAAAGAATGACTGCACTAATAAAATAACTAAAAATGTATCTTCTTACTTCATATCTTTTAGCTAGTACTTAGTTAAAAATTTGCTTCCTAAGATCAAGACAAACTGTCTATCTTCATTTGATGAAATGCGGTAAAATATAGAAAATGAACACTATTGGAGGGAATTTGTAATGGACAGCAAAACTAGAAAACAACTGCAAGAAAAGTTAAAGCAACGTACACACTTGCTCCCTTCCGTCTTTCAACAGTTTTTAGAAGAAAATCGTTCTTCCCTTTCATTAGGCAGTCGCTATGAATACGCAAAAGATTTTCATCTGTTTACTGATTATTTGAGAAAAGTATTTTCTGAAGAAGTGGATGATCAGCTGATTATCCATTTAGAAAAACAAGATTATCAGAATTTCTTAGCTAAAATCTATCGACATACTCGTTCGTTCCAAACTACAGCGAACCAAGAAACGGAGCAATTGTTTGAAAATAGCTATTACGGGATTTCAAGGAAGCAATATTCATTAAATCATTTTTTACGATTTTTGTATCAAAAAGGACTGATTGAAGAAGAGATTTCTCTTTTGGGTACAAGTTTACCGGAAACAACCAAAGCAGCTCCGCGATATATCGATGCAGAACTTTTCAAAGATTTTGAGCATTTGTTTATCCCGATTGAAGGCTTTCAAACAAGCAGAGAAGCTAGCTTTGAAGAAAAGAATAGACCGAGGAACCTTGCAATTACTGCCATTCTTCTGTATTGCGGATTAAAGATCCATGAAGTAGTAGAACTTAAACGTAAAGATGTATCTTTGACCAAGCAGATTCTTAATCTGAATAGAAAAGAAAACAGACTGAATAAAGTACCAATACCAAAAGAAGCGATGCCATTTCTGGAGAACTATTTTAAGTTAACAGCACAAAATACGGACGAAAATTCTTTTGTTTTTCGTTCCTCACATGATCAGCAAATTTCTCCTCGGACTATTCGCCAAATTTTGAGCAAAATTACAGTATATAAAAACGTATCGCCAGAACTATGCAGAAAAACATATCGTTATTATGCAGAACTATATTTAGATGATGCTGACGCGGTAAATTATTTATGTGGTAATCGATACCTCTCATCCCATTCTTTTCAAGATATCTGGGAAAAGATGGTTGATTTTTCTTATCACGAATTAGCGGCATTCGTTCGGGTTTCTTCCATATAAAACAAATGTATGATCTTTTTTTCACAATAAACTATGTTATTATATAAAGGATTATGTTACGATTATCTTGAATTTGTATATTACTTAACAAAAGATAATGGAGTGTGAATGATGGAGACCATAACGTATTCCCCTTTGAACTTATTTACGAATTTTCAAGAAGCTGCAGCTAACTTTTCCGAGACCCCGATTATCTTTGATGAGCCACTTTCAGCTTTCCCAGAATTAGGACTTGAAACAACTTACAAAAAATGCTGCGAAAGTGTGTTGAAACGGGCTTATCAATTGGCTCATCTTGGAGTGAAATCCGGAGACAAAGTTATTATTTATAAGAGTTCCGCTTTTGACACATACCTTCTAGCTGTTTCTGTGTCTTACCTTGGTGCAGTGCCTGTCATGACTTCTTATCATCTACCAACAACAACAATGGAAGTATTTATCGATCGTTTAGAAGACCCTTTCATTTTATTTGATGATGAGACAAAAAAGCGAGTGAGAGAAATTTCAAATGGAACAAAATCAAAACAGATTCCTATTCTTTATTTAATGGAACAACCTGCTTTGTCTGTTTCTCAATCATTTTTAGACAAAAATGAAATTTCTTATATGACCCATACTTCTGGTACAACTGGTATCCCTAAACTTATTTGTCATTCTGCTCATTCTATGGGATGGCGGACGAAATGGCAAAAAACAGTTTTCACAAAAATTTCGGAAAAGAAATTAATCGCTTTTCACATCTCTCCAGTGCATTCCAGATTCAATATTGGTATCTCTTCTTTGATGTCCATGGGATTTCCTATGATGCCTTTAGCAAACGCACAAAGTTCAAAAGTTGTTCATATGTTGGAAGCTCACCGGCCAATTGCACTAGAGACCCATCCGAATAACTTTGTTCAGTGGCGTTTTACTGCTAAGGAGCATCCAGAAGCTTTTTCGGGTATCCGATACTATCACTCCACTTTTGATGCTATAAACAACCAGACAATGAAGACATTTTTGCGAACGTCGATGGCACAGGATGCGGTATTTCTTCAAGTATATGGCCAAAGTGAATGCGGACCAATGATTCTTAAGGCTCATACACTAGAGAGTTTGAAAACAAGTGATGCAAGAGATATGGGCGTTGGACTGGAAGACATGACAAGCGCTCGGATTACAGATTCAGTTGGGAATGTCCTACCTGAAAACACAGATGGTCATATACAATTACTGTCTAAAGGACGGGCTTTGACTTATTACAAGGAAGATGCACGGTTCCAGGAAAATGTTTATGGCGATTGGTGGGATAGCGGAGATTACGGTTTTATGGATAAGCATGGCCACCTATTTTTGAAAGATCGGCAAGTGGATTTGATCGAAACGATCAATAGTACATTAGCTATTGAAGACTTTTTATTAGATTCGTTAGATTTTTTGGCAGAAGTAGTGATTGTAAGGGATAAAAATCATTCTCCACAACCGATTATTGCTTTAGCTCCTGATAAAGAAATGGATTGGAATCGATGGTGGGAGCAAGTCCATGAACTTCCTCGCTTGAACGTCCCTATCATCCGTGATTTTGATGCAATCCCGCGAACAGCTACAATGAAAGTGCAACGGCTTCAAATCGAGAAAGAATTAAAATCACAAAAGTCCTAACTATTTAAGGAAAGAAAGATCCATTTTGGTCTTTCTTTTCTTTTTGTTTTTTTAAATTGGATGAGATAAAAATATGCCAATTGGCTGTTTTTCTTTTTTGAAAATTTCGTTATACTCTTATTCATGGAGGAAAATGTTATGAAAAGAATCTTGACAATTGGCGGTTCTGATCCATTTGCTGGTGGAGGAATCCAAACAGATTTAAAAACTTTTGAGAATTTTGGTCTATTCGGACTAAGCGCCTTGACTTCTATAGGGGCACTAGATATTAATGAGCGATTTATGCTGGAATCTATATCTTTGGAATTGCTTAAACGACAGTTAGTTTCGATTGATAAAATGACTTCATTAGATGGTATCAAAATTGGGTTATTGAATTCAAGTGAAGCAATCATGGTTGTTCGAGACTTCATAAAAACAAAACAAAATATCCCAATCATTTTAGACCCTGTTTTGGCATTCAAAGAAACTGAAGCTGTGATCAATCAATTGTATATTTCGCAGCTCATCGAAGAACTTTTTCCACTTGTTACGATGATTACGCCTAATTTGGCAGAAGCTGCTTTACTTTCTGGTCAAGCTCTTCCCTCTTCGTTAACAGAAATGATCCATCTCGCTAAAGAACTCACTGCTTCAGGAACAAAAAACATTGTGATCAAAGGCGGCACAAGGATGGCTGGAGATGAAGCTGTGGATCTTCTCTATTCAATTGATCATTATGAGGTATTTTCTCATAAAAAAATCGACACTACAACAGTAAACGGGGCCGGTTGTGCCTTTTCTTCTGCAATAACAGCGAATCTTGTGTTAGGGGCAGATTTTACCAAAGCAGTAGCAGAAAGTAAAAAATTTGTTGCCCATTGTATTTCTAATGGCGTGCTGATGAACGATCATACCGGAAGTGTCTGGTCTGGCGGTATTCAAAAAGGAGGAATGAGAAATGAAAACTAAGCAATTAACGATCTATGCTATGCTGATTGCGTTGACAGTTGCCCTTTCATTAACAATTTTGATCCCTGTACCGGCTACGAATGGATTTGTGACATTATGCGAGGCCGGGATCTATACCGCTGCTTTTCTTTATGGTCCAACGGGTGGATTAGTTGTTGGTGCTTCCAGTGGTCTATTGATCGATTTGATTTCAGGATATCCGCAGTGGGCAGTTTTTTCATTAGTGATCCACGGGTTACAAGGATATGTTGCTGGTTCTTTCAGCAAATCTTCTACTCGTATGTGGGGATTAGGGCTTTTATTAGGAAGCTTAGTTATGATCATCGGCTATGGTATCGCCGGTTGGATTTTATATGATTGGCCGGCTGGAGTGGCTTCTATACCAGGAAACATCTTCCAAAATCTGATTGGAATGGGACTTGCCTTTCCTATAACTGCAAGTCTTCAACGTATTCAAGCACGGAAGCAATATTAATTGAAAAAGAAGGTTTTAGAAAATGAAGTTGTCAGAAAAAGAATTAAAAGACCAATTGACTGAAATAGTTAATGACATATTGGCTGAGGCACACTTGAAAAAAGGTGATCTTTTTGTTTTAGGATGCAGCACAAGCGAAGTCGTTGGAGGACATATTGGAAAAAATTCCAGTGCGGAAGTTGGTCAATGGATCATCCGTACGTTAAAAGAGTTGTTGGATCCTAAAGAAATTGCGCTAGCTGTCCAAGGTTGTGAACATTTGAACCGAGCATTAGTAGTAGAACGAACAGTGGCAGAAGCAAAAAATTTCGAAATTGTCTCTGTTGTTCCTGCACTACATGCTGGAGGTGCTTGTTCTGTTGCTGCTTTTGACCAGTTCAATGATCCTGTCGAAGTGGAACACGTAGTTGGACAAGCCGGTATCGATATCGGTGACACATCAATCGGTATGCATATCAAACATGTCCAAGTACCTGTCAGACCTCGTTTGAAAACCCTTGGACAAGCTCACGTGACAGCCCTTCGCTCTCGTCCTAAATATATCGGTGGTCCTAGAGCGAATTATTGAAATGAGTAATTGACAGAGCAATCTGAAAAACTTCCTCGCAAAGTCCAACTAATGAACTTTAACGAGGAAGTTTTACTTGTTTGTTTTATATAACCGAGCTTCATAAGGTGCTAGTATGCCTTTAGCTTCAAATTCTCCGCTAGAGGAATTTGACAAGAGTAATGTCCAGGACTGATCTGCTTCTTTTGGAAGTTCATAGTCAGCAAGTGATTCTGTTAAGTTTACCATAATAAGATATTGTTCATCTTCTAAATATCTTTCATAGACATAAAGTTGTGGATGTTCATGAAGATATTCTTTATAAGAACCGTATATCAGACCTTTATTGGTTTGTCTAATGCGGATCATGTTCTTATAGAATTGCAGGACCGACTCTGGTTCATATTCTTGTTGTTCTACATTGATCGTTTTGGTATTTGGATTAGTGATCAGCCAAGGTTCATGTGTAGAAAAACCAGCATATTGTTCCGAAGTCCATTGCATGGGTGTCCTGCTGTTGTCTCTCGTTGTTTCACGAATGATATCCAATGCTTCTTCTCTTGTCTTACCTTCCGCAAGCAGCCTTTTATAAAGTCTTTTCGAATCTACTGCATCAACTTGATCGATCGATTCAAAGGGCATATTCGTCATTCCGATTTCCTGTCCTTGATAAATAAATGGCGTACCTTGCAAAAAGAAATACATCATAGCGATTGCTTTTGCAGACATAGCCCAAAAATCGGGACGAGTATCTCCAAACACTGAAACGGCACGAGGAACATCATGGTTTTCCATATATAAAGCGTTCCATCCGATACCATCCAATGAAGTTTGCCAAGCGCTTAATGCATGTTTCAATTTAAGGACATCTAATTGCCCTTCTTTTTCTTGCTGCCAGATATGGATATGATCAAATTCGAATATCATATCGAAATAACCGTCTTTCCCTACCCATTGTGGTCCTTCTTCTGCAGTGACACCACTTGCTTCTCCGACAGTCATGATATCGTACTCTTCAAAAACATGTTTCAAATCGGTCAAATGTTCTTCGATTCCTGAGACATTTTGAAAGGGTGAGAAAGGGTTCTCTGTGGCTTTTACTGAATATTCATCTTTTTTTACATGAGAAATCGCATCTAAACGAAATCCATCTATCCCTTTATCCAACCACCATCGGATCATATTGAATAGTTCTTTTTTCAATTTCTCGCTTTCCCAATTTAAGTCTGGTTGTTCTTTTGCAAAAACATGCAGATAATACTGTCCAGTTTCATGAGAATACTCCCAAGCAGAACCGCCGAAAATCGATGTCCAATTATTCGGTTCTTTGCCATCTACCCCGTCGACCCAAATGTAATAATCGCGATACGGGCTTTCTTTAGATTTTTTCGATTCTTCAAACCATTGATGCTGATCCGAACTATGGTTGATGACAAGATCCATAATCACTTTGATCCCTAATTCATGTGCTTCTTTTAGCAATAAATCAAAATCTTCCATCGTTCCGAATCTCTCTTCTATATCTTGATAGTCACTTACGTCATAACCATTATCGACAAATGGAGATTGATAGATCGGATTGATCCAGATAAAGCCGATACCAAGATCTTTCAAATAATTAAGTTTTTCACGGATCCCATTGATGTCTCCTTGACCATCGCCATTGCTATCTTTGAAACTAGCAGGATAGATTTGATAGCCTACTGCTTCTTTCCACCATTTTTGTTCTTGTATCATATCGTTTCACTCCTTTAACGGTCCCTCTTGATTATAACCGATTCTATTTTAGAAGTATCCTTGTTACCGGTAACTAGAAACGAAAAGCTCAACGAATCTGCTAAGTGCGTTCGTTGAGCTTTATTTTATCATAGATAGCGGGCAATCAGTTGAATCATTTGCTTGGGAAATTCATTCAAGTCAGTAATATCTACAAAACGACTTTCACCGTAGATCGACTTGATTTCTTCTTTGTCTTGGCCAATAGCTGCGGAGACAAATAGGATTCCTTGACGTTCATATTCTTTCAAAACAGACTGGATATCTTCTTTTGCTTTTTTGCCTGTATAATCCGACAACGCTTTTGGCTGACCGTCACTAATATTAAGCAACAGTTTGGTTGTTGCGGATTGTCTGTTTAATTTTTCTGCTGCTAAACGAAGTGCAGCACCATCACGATTGTTTTGCCTTGGTTTCATAGTGACTAATTTTTCATTTAACCATTGAAATCCGTCTTCAAATTCTTTATAAGAAAACAAAGAAGTCTTTTCTCTTGACGAACGGTCTGCTGTATCTCCGTAAATCAACAATGGGATATCGACTTTCTTAGAAAATTCGGCAATGGCAATCGCTGCTTTTTTTGCCGCTTCGATCCGATCATCCCGTATCATTGACCCAGATTCATCGATCCGTACAGCTACCGCTAAAGAAGGTTGCTCATGTGGCGGGTTCTTTTTGTCAAAATTTCTCAAATCACCATATGCTACTTTGCTTGCATTGAACCGCTGACCTTCGTATTTTCCTTTTTGGTACGTCTCTGTTTGTTCATTATCCAGTAACTCTAAAATTTGCCGGCTAAGTGATTCTACTATTGGCATTACTTGCATGTGTAGCTCACGTGCTTCCGGCGTTTTTCCTTGGAAAGCTGGTCGGTGAACGATGAGACCTTCTTTTTCATGAATCGTTTCCTTCATGATTTGTCGCGCTTCTTTATTCAGTTGCTTCTTGATTTCCTTATCATGTGCTTCCATGTCAGAAGCAGACATTTCTTGAGAATCATCTCCTGTTTGTTGTTCTTTTTGATTTTTTCCTTCGATATCGCTACTGCGTTCTTTTTGCATTTGAGGAGGAATCTCGTTTTTTTCTATTGTTTCTTCTTGTTTCTCTTCTCCCTCATTTGGTTCTTCAGCAGACAACGATTTCTTTTCATCTAAGCGCAGAATTTCTTCAGCATTTTCAGTGATGTTTCGTTCATTTGCTTCTTCGGCGCTAATGGTTCTTCCTTTTGTATGCTCAGATTGAGGATGACCCCATTTTTCTTTTCTCAATATGTCCTGAAGTTCCAGTAGCAATCCACTGTCAGACAAAGCTTGTTCAAGAATTGCCAATTCATCTGAATCAGTGGATAATTTATACAAAACTTTTGGATAAATCGACTGGAGTAAATCTTGTCCTTGCTTATAGGTATTTGCCCAATAAAAATAAGAACGCATTCCTGCTACACCTTTGATGGCGTTAGCTTTTGCAGTTTCATCCAACAAACGGATAATCTCTGCCATCTTTAAGAGAAGTTCTTGTTTTTGGATCATAGTTTTCGCCATCGCACGTTCTGCCATGACTTCTAAGGCAGGAAGATCCATTTTTTCCGCATGTTGCATCCGATCTCTTAAAGATTCATTTAATGGGCGATTTCCTTGGTAATTTCGATTTGTAGTGATCACAATGACGCAATCTGGATGGCGACGAATGATTCCTGTCGGTAAATTCAACATCCCATTTGGTTCGAGCGCTGAGTTAAGTGCCACAAGAACAGAGGCATCTCGGATGACAGTCGGCTCTTGAATCTCTAATAAATATCCTTTTTCAATCGCTCGAACGATTTCAGAAGGGTAATAGCTGTAATGGATTGCATCTGGATAATCAGCTTCGATCCTTTGAACTAGCTCTGCTAATTTTTCTTTAGCAGAAAAAGGATCAATGCCGTAATGGTTCTGGATCAGTGTCAGTACAGCTTCAAGTGTATCTGTTTGGTAAATAGCTTCTAGTAATTCTTGGTCTTGTTCCTTATTAGAATCTACTACAGGTAATAAGGCTCCGAAAACATCTGATTTGTCCATATCTGCAAAACAGGTCACTTTTGTATAGGGAAGTTGCAGATCAGCAGATAGTGCTTTGGCTAATTGTGTCTTCCCCGACCCGGCATCTCCTTCCAAAAGTACGTTACTGATTTTCATTTCAGGATCTTGCCAATTCCCTTTGATTTCGGAGGCGATCCGCCATTCTTCTGCACTTGTCCGATGGCTTTTCGGTTTCTTCCAGATCATTTGCTTTTCTAGCCGTGAAAAGGTTCGGTTTTCTGTTAGTGAGAAATTCTCCATGCTTCTCTTCCCCTTTTGATCATCTCTGTCTATTAATATCCTAGCTCATCTAAAAGACGTTTTAAAATACGGAATCGTTCCCCAATCAGTTCTCCGTCTTTTTGTAGTGTATCGTAATACAAAATGATGTCTTCATCGATCTTTGGATTTTTGGTATCTACTTCTACCGTCATTCGGTTCCCTTGTAATCCAATGATGTCTACGACTGGATTTTCTGGATCATAAAATTTTTCATAACGATAAGCATCTTGGAAGTATAAACTTCCTTGCGCAGCTAAGATCGCTAAATCTAAAATACGTGTGATTGGTAATTCTTCCGACTGTCGTGACCATTTTTCTCCAGTATGTCGCCATACCTTGCCTGAGATATCGACTTTTCCACGATCATTCCACTGAGCAAGGCCCAGTGAAAGCCCTTTTGCATCCGTATTTAATGCATTTCTTCCATCAACTTTATCATAGTCTTCTACAACGATTACTGGTTTATGTTTTAAATTTGTTGGTATTTCCATTATTTTAACTCCTCATCCTTTTATTTTTAGTAAATAAGTAAATTAGTAGTTTACTCATTTACTAAACTATATGCGACATTATAGAGGATTGAAGTGAGGATTGCAAAGAAAAAGAGCTTCATTGATAGAAATAAAAACACCATCTCGTTCTTTTACACGCTCATTAGTAACATGTAGAAAGTCCAAGATGATGTTGGAATATTTTTGGTATGTTTTTTGAATAAAAGGAATTATTGCGCTGAAATGGCAATGCCGATGGCTTTTTCACCTAAATGTGTACCAATGACTGGTCCGAAATGACCAATTTCGATTTCTGCATTTGGATATTTTTTCTGCAATTTCTCTTTCTCCGCAATCGCTACTTCTAAATTATTTGCATGTATCACGTAAAGTTTGACTGGCGGTTGTATTTCGTTATTTCTTCTACCAATAATTTCTTCAGCTCGAGCAAATGCTTTTTTACTTGAACGGATTTTTTCGAATAAAACAATTTTCCCTTCAGAAAATGTCAGGATCGGTTTGATTTTTAATAAGCTGCCAATCAGCGCTGCACCATTTGTCAAACGTCCTCCTCGTACTAAATTGTTCAAATCATCTACAATCAGATAAGCGTAGGTATTATCTCGGATTCGATCGATATGTGCAAGTATTTCATCAAGGGACTGACCTTCATCATTTAAGTCTAAGGCAGCTTCTACCATGTGTCCCATCGGCATACTAGTGATCTTAGAGTCATAAGGAATGACCGTTACTCCGCTGATGTCATCTTTCATCGCAAATAATGTGTTGACAAAGCCAGAAATCCCTGAAGAAAGATGGATACTTAAAATCGTGTCATACCCTTTCTCTTTCAATTCCTCATATAAACCCAAAACTTCCCCTACGACAGGTTGTGAAGTAGTAGGAAAATCTTTACTGTTTTTTAAAAGTCCATAATATTCATCCGCTTCGATATCGATTCCTTCGTTATAGATTTTCCCATCCATAATCAAAGGGATTGGAATAACGAATAAGTCGGGATGGTTCTTGATACGTTCCGGCAGATATGCCGAACTATCTGTAACTACTGCAAGTTTCATGTGTTTAATTTCCTCGTTTCAAAGAATTTTTCCAGACCTTATAACTATATCATAAGTAAGATTAGATATGAAACTAAAATTGGAAAATAGAAAAACGACAAGCGTAATCATACGAGTTGCCGTTTTTCAAGTGACAGCAAAAAACGATTAGTTAACCTATTCTTTGCTTCTGCTATGATGTTTAACATTTTTCAACATTCGAAACCCATTTTTTCCGAATTGAGAAAATAAAAATACTAAGCCGCCAATACTTCCTACAGCCACACAATAAATCATTGCATAGCTTTTTGATTCCATTGACAATCGCTGATTCAGCAAAAAGAAAACGGCAAAACATACTGCAAGCATAATCAGGGTGGAGCGGAAAGTTTTTAAGAAAAAATTGCTGATCTTTGCTAAAGGTGCTATTCGGTATTCTTTGCACATAAAGTGATAGCCGCGAACAAAGACAATACCGAATGCTAAGCCATTTGATAAGCTCATCCCGTATCCGCCAACTAATCCTAATCCGATTACTTGGAAGATGACTTTCAGGATAATTGCTTCTACAGTTAATCGGATCGCAAAACGATGGTGATTCAAAGATTGAAGCATCGTAGATAGGATCGTGAATAAAGAGAAAAACAAAGAAGCTAGCAAAGCCATTTGGAAATATCCGACACTTTCAGGATCATAGCCAAAAAACAATGTGTATAGTGGTCCAGCTAATAAAGACATTCCAGTCAATGAAGGAAGAAGAATCAATAACGCAATCGAAAAACTATCTCCTACTGTTTTTTCGATTTGTATCTGATCTTTTTTCTTCATCGTGCTTAATATTGGCAAGCTGCTTATAGCTACTGTTCCTACCATGGAGATCAGGATCAATGTCAATTTATTTGGATTGACAGAAGCACGGCTGAATAAGAATTCCAGTTGCTGATCTGCGATCTCTGGACGGAAAAAGTGAAGCAGTGGTTTCATCGTTACTTGGTCGATCATTTGAACGATAGTAATGACTGAGCCGACAAAAATAAACGGTAGTGTTTCCCGAATGATAGAGACAGAGGCAGATCGGTTTTCTCTTTCGAAATAACGGCTGGAAATCAAAAAATCTTTAAGTTCGAAGAAGTCTTTTCTGCGTCCGACGATATACATATGGATAATCGCAGCTAACCCACCGAAGAAAGAAGCGACTGTACTGATCAATACAGCTTCTAATATGGTTCCGTCAGTCAATACGCGCAAGTAATAAGTACCAGCCAAGATAACGATCACTCGCACAGCCTGTTCGATAATCAAAGAAGTTCCATAAGGCCGCAGATCATTTTTTCCTTGGAAATATCCTCTCATTGCACTAAGAATTGGGATAGCAATCAAAGATGGGCATAAACTTCTGATAGCTAGTATCCCATTATTAACGTTAGCAATCGGACTGATTCCGGCTAGTAAAGGAGCAAATAAATACATCAGTGCAGCAGAGGCGATACCGATGACAAACATGATATTGATCGTACTTCTAAAAATCAGCCGACAAGCAGCGTTATCTCCTTCTTTTGTGGCTACAGCTACTTTTTTTGCAATCGCATTTGGAAATCCGACTGTACCAAGCATCAGGAACAATCCATAAGGAAGATAGCCAACATTATACAATGTCGTAGCAAGCATACCATCTTGATTGTTCCCCATCATACTTAGCCAGGGAATCAAATAGACTACCCCTAAAACTTTACATAGAAGATTAGCAAAGGTTAGCCAAAATGTTCCTTGCATCAATTTTTTATTCATTTAAATTCCCTCAACTATTCTTTCATAAAATAAACATCTTCCCTATTATAGCAAAAAATCATAGAAGGACAAATCCCTCTCTAATTCCTAAAATAAAAAAGAGCTTGCATCATAAGCCAACACTAATCTTTTTTATCCCTACGAATAAACTTGCATCCAGAATTGACTGTTGCAAATGCAGTTCGGATAGATCAGTTTGAACAACTTATGTCGCAATCTCTGTTTTTAATAAAATAAAACAGTTTAAAGCATAGACAGCAAAAAGACAGACGCAAGTCCTGTCAAAACTGACAACGCCATCGAACGTGTTTTGTAAGCCACGCCTGCTACTAGAATCATTGCAGCTATTTTTATATTCCAAGCAATATCCAGATGTTCATGAGTAATGAAAACATCTTTAAAAGCTAACGCCGCAAATAATGCCACCGGTACATATTTCATCCAGTCACTGAACCAGGATGGCACTTTTCGATGAGTAAAATAAAGCATCGGGAACAAGCGCGGGATATATGCCACGATGAACAGACAAGCAACTAAAAGTAGCAAATATAGTTTAGTCATGGTGATTGGCCTCCTGTTCCGGGAAGTTGAAGAGCGGCTCATTGACATCTTTACCGCGGTCTCTTAGTTTCTTAGCTTTTTCTTTTTTGAATGCCTTCTCCAGCATAAATCCGGCAAATGAAGCAATGACTGTTGCTGCAATCAATCCGAAAGTATTTTGGAATAATACCATGAATACGACCCCTAATACGCCTGAGAATAAACCTGTAAAGATCAGTAGTGCGCTTTTCATCTGCATGATAAACATGAAAATGAACATGGCCGTCAAAGCAAAATGGACAAGGTCAGCATCTACTCGAATCACCGAGCCGAAAAAATTACCGATCATATTGCTACCGGCCCATGCAGTCATTGAGAACCAATTGACATATAAAGCCTTTCTTTTATTCCAGGAAGGGTCAGTTGAAAACTTTAAGTAGTTCACCGCATAGTTTTCATCATTCAGTGATTGAGAAAAGACAGCCAAAAACGTCCGCTTTTCTTTTTTCATAAAACCGGCAAGACTTGCTCCTAATAATGTATAGCGTAATTCTAAAAAGAAAACCATCAATAATGTCGTTGCAAATGATGCTTGCGTCGTAAGCATAGATGCAACTAAAAACTGCGCGCCACCGGAAAAGACCAGAATCGATAACAGTCCTGATAAGAGAGGATCAAATCCAACTTTTTGCAACAATACTCCGCAAGCTAATCCTACTGGTATATAGCTTATACAAAGTGGCATCACTGCATGCAAAGCTTGAAGCCATGGCGCACTTTTCTTTTTGTTCATTAAAATATCTCCTTTAATTACAACAAATAAACAGCGGACTCATTGTAACATAAATTCGCTAAATTGTAGCCGTTTTATTTAAAAACAAGATTATATTTTTCTCATTTTTGCTTCAATTCATGAATAAACGTTTTATTTACGAGAATAATTTGGGTCATATTTATCTGTTTCAATGTATATATACATCTTCTTGTCAGGAAGAGACTGACGCATATTTTTTTCAATATCATTGATGACCGAGTAAGCTTCATTCTCTTTGTTACCAACGATATCTGCTTTTGCTGCAACTAAAATCTCCGTTGGACTTAAATGAACTGTTTTTATATCGATCAGCCGACTGATCTCAGGACGTTCAAAAGCTAACTTGATTTTTGATAAATCGCTTGCTGTCACGCTTTCACCGATGATCAGACTATAAAATTCTTTTGCTAGGAAAATGGCGGCTCCCATCAGCAAGAAACCGATCAGCAATCCGCTGATCGCATCAAATGCAGCAATCCCGGTTGCATAAGTCAATATTGTTCCTGCTAAAGCCAAGACCAAACCGATTACAGCACACAAGTCTTCCGTAAAAATAATCAGTATTTCACTGTGTCGACTTTCGCGCAAAAAGCGCATCGTGGAAAGTTTTTCAGTATTCAATTCTTTGATTTCTTTCATTGCCACGCGTAACGAACTTCCTTCGATTACCAAACCAAATAACAGTATTGCTATAACAATGATCGGATTACCCACTTCATGGGATGGATGCGTCAACTTTTCAAAAGCTTCCATCACCCCAAGTGCCCCACCGCCGAAGAAAAGCATCATTGCGACGATTGTACTGAAAAAGTATTTTGCTCGTCCTTCACCAAATTGATGCAACTCGCTCTGTCCTTTATTGGCTTGTTTATCACCGAATAACAGCAAAATCTGATTGCTGCAATCAACGATACTGTGGATGCTTTCGTTTAGCATGGCGGCACTGCCACTGATTGCATAGCCGACAAATTTGCTGATAGCAACTAGAATATTAGCCCCTAGAGCAGCAATTACGGAAAACATTCCGCTTTTTTTAAAATTTTCCATGTTATTTTCCTTCTTTCATCAACTGAACTCACTGAATTATGGCAATATTCGCCCTTTAACAGTTTTTTATGAAACTTATAGTTTAGACAAATTGAAAATGACCGATTGTCCATCATTCAATTTGATCTCTTTGGCACCAGTAGTAGCACTTTTCCCGTCCACAGTAAACATCCAATAGAGTTGATTTTTCTCATCCTGTGAGTGCCCTTCAAGCGAAGTGATGAAGCCGTTATCTTCTTTGACTTCAAAATTTCGTTTCAAAATACTCAGTAAATCATCGCCTTTTTTGAAGACCACTTCTTTTTCCGAAAAGTTTTGACCATTTTCTTGTAACGTGATTGTTGCTTTTTGCGATGTTTTTACTTCCTCCTTTTGGTTGGAAGCCGATTGTGTATAGGTTGTACTGCAACTTGTCAAAATGAGTATACTGACACTCATTGCAAGCAAACTATAAATTATTTTTTTCATTTTTTCCTCCTGAATGATTGTAAAAACGTTTGACGACTGGCAGAAAAACAAGAAAGAACACAACATTGCCTATACTGTGCATCAAATCAAACGACACCCCTTGAAGGTAATAGATCCAAGGTTGAGGCAAACGATATAACAGCGTATCAAAAACGGTCATACCTATTCCGTAAACCATGCCCGCCAGAAAAAAACAGACTCCCTTTAACCATAGATTCCTTTGCACTGTTTTTCTCAAGCAGACGATTGAAAACAAACTCAGAACAACAGTATAGCTGATCCATTGGCCGATGACCCATGGTCCAACACCAAAATAAAAACTGCTGATCGCAATAGAAAGACTCATGACAATTAACGCATCTTTTAAGCTTAAGTAAAGTACTATAAATAAAAAAATAGCAGTCATTGGCTGGAAATTCGGAATAAATTGAAAAGCGATCCTACCTGCTACACAAGCAGCAGACAATAAGCTAAGCTGTGCTATTTTATTTGTGGACATTCCTAATGAAATCCCTCCTTCATCAGCAAGTTATTCACGTCCATTTAGTACATACAGAAAAGACTTGTGACAATTATTCTGGATAACTGCCGCAAGTCCTTTGGAACAGAATTATCTGAATGACATCTGGTAATCCAACTTATCCAATCAGGACTTTCTCACCATTAATGGGACCAAGAATTCGTAATTGATAAAGAAATCAATGACAGATCGTGGGTAGTCTCCAGATGAGATCGACAAGACTGTTTGATCTTTTTCGTTTGTTGTTATCGTTAAAGACTGTCCTTTATCTAATCGTACTTGATAAGTAGTTTCGTTGATCTTTTCCATATCGTAGGATGGATTTTTCATTGCCACGATAAAAATATCATCCAATACTTCATTCGTCAATTCAAATTCGCTCTGAAGATTCAAACGAAGTGGCTTCGTATTGTCTAGTAATGTCTGATTAACGGTAAAACCAAGTGTTCTTGCATGGGCTAATAATTGATTCAATTTGTGATTGAATATCGTGATCTGCCCTGCAGAGAATACTCGATCCACTGACCAGTGTCGGATCAAAGAAAGCACCCGGTCATCTTGGACATTGATTTCCATTGTCTCTGGTGATACGTTTAGGAGACTCATCGATTCCACTTGGTATCGTTGATCGATGGTCGGTAATACAAAGGAAAAGACTAATTCGTTTTGTCCATTCAACGTATAATTGATCGAAAAATGTCTTGTTTTCCATGTGTCATAAGCTGAATTTGACCGTTCCAGACCAATATCATTCAACGGTTTCAGTAATTCATACGTGAAGTATTCGATCAGGCTTGTCTTTCCGATCGTGGAGATTGGTTCTTCATTCAATATAAAACGATCATATGATTCTAATAATTGTGGAAAATCTGATTCGATCAAATCTTTTCTCATACGTAAATCCGCTAATTCTGCTTCCGCTGTTTCAATCAAACTGACGATATCTTGATGATCTTGCTCTTTTCCTTCTAAATACCCGGGATTTTCAGTTATTTCGTAAGCATGGGTGTTTTCTGCAGTATTCGTATTCGTCGGAGTTACTTTTTCTTTTTCGTGTATTTTTGTTTCCTCTAGCATAGGGATTTCTTCTGTGTCATCCAGAGGATTACTTGTTTGTTCTTCCAATGAAGTGTTCGTTTCTTCATGATCTTCTGTTTGTTCTTCATTTTTTGTCCATTCTGCTTCATCGTGTTCATTCATACTCGGAACCTCCTTCATTAGATTGATTATTAGGATTCTCATTGCCAAGATAATTCATCAAGAATTCATGGATTGCTTGACCGAATCCCTCTTTGCTACCGAAATAGCGTCTGATTTGCCTTTGTTCTTTTTCTACGATGGCTGCACGAAGCTGGTCTGCTCTTGCTTCTTGCTTCAATGCTTCTTTTTGCTGCTGGATTGTTTCAGGCGTCTCAATATAAGGAAGCCAGCCTAATTTTTCATTAGATAGTACTTGCTTCTTCTTCTCTAATTCTTGAATTTCTTCCTCGATTTTTTTACGATTCAAGAATCCTTTATTGTCGTTCAAATCAGTCATTTGTCGATTGATTTCTTTTATTTGTTCATCTAAACGTTCAATTTCTGTCTGAGCAGTGATCACCTTTGCGTCTAGCTCATTGATTTTTTTGTCATAGTCCGTTGACTCCGGTTGGGAATATTTCTCCCACTCTTCATCGATCTTAGGCAAAACAAAAATTTCTGGCAGACTTGCATCAATACCGACCGTGGGCCGATCATGGTAATAAGTGCCGATTTTGTAATAGCTCATCGTTGGCGAGATGTTTTCTACTTGTTCCATAAAAGGAAATTCCTGTAAAAAACGATCATGGATCTTACGCATCAGCAATTGATCGATCTCGTGATTTTCATTTGAGCTTCTTTTTAATTCTTCATTCAATCGGCCATTGTATAAACGGTAGATCTCAGGGATATCTTCTTCGCGGACAGCTTTTTCAAAAGCCTGTAAGTCTTCTAATAATTGGGAAAGATTCATGCTTGCTTTTTCTTTGATATCGTAAAAAGAAGACGATTCTTGTCCTGTATCCTGATCCGCGTTCGTCTCCTCTAGTTCGTCTGGCTCATAATTTGCATTTGTATCTGGCTCTTTCATACTACTTGCCTCCTCTTACTCATCTGTTTTTCACTTATTAATACTTCAATAGTACCATTTTCTGTAAAAAATTGTTATAAAAAAGAGCGGGCAATGCTCCATAAAACAGGCTGCACCAAAATTTGGTACAGCCTTTTTTTCGATCAACTAGTCTTTCCATCTGATAGGACAGAATCGAATCCGATGACCTTTATCTTATTTTTTATTTACTAGGCAGATCTCTTGTTGTGAAATGAATGCGCTGATGCTCATCACGAGTTAGCTGCGTTTCTTCGTTTAGATAAGTAAACGTCAATTGTTCCAATTCGGGATCTTCAAGCATTCTTTCATAACCGGTAAAAATCGAACGGATATAGTGTTTATATGCGTTTTTCTTTTTCTGTCTTTTTTTCATGTAGCACCTTCCTTATCAAAAACTATCATACCAATGAATAACTATCTAGACAAGTTGGTTTAAACCATTTTCTTTGTTTTTTTGAGGAATTTCGCTCTTCCAGTTGACGAATCCTCAAAAAAATGAAAAAATGCTTTAGTACTTAAGGAGGGAACCTAGTGAAAAAAATTGGTTTTGATTCAGAAAAATATATTGAAGAGCAGTCAGCGTATATTTTGGAACGAGTGAACCACTATGACAAATTATATTTAGAATTTGGTGGGAAGCTAGTTGACGACAAGCATGCGAAACGTGTACTTCCAGGATTTGAAGAAGATGCGAAAATCAAATTGCTGCAAAAATTGAAAGATCAAGCTGAAATACTGATTTGCGTCTATGCTGGAGATATTGAACGTAATAAGATCCGTGGTGATTATGGGATTACTTATGATATGGATATCTTGCGGTTAATCGATGAATTACGTGGTTATGGCTTATTAATCAACAGTGTCGTTATCACTCGCTATAGTGGACAGCCTGCCACGAAAGTCTTTATCAATAAACTAGAAAGACGAAACATCAAGGTCTATAAACACTCAGAAATCGAAGACTATCCAGTCAACGTAGAAAAAATCGTCTCAGAAGATGGTTTTGGAAAAAATGAGTATATTGAAACAACTAAACCAATCGTTGTAGTGACAGCTCCTGGCCCAGGAAGTGGAAAGCTCGCTACTTGCTTGAACCAACTGTATCATGAAAGCCAAAAAGGACATGCAGCTGGTTACTCCAAGTTCGAAACTTTCCCAGTATGGAATGTTCCGTTGAAACATCCGCTGAACATTGCTTATGAAGCAGCCACAGTCGATCTAAAAGATGTCAATATGATCGATTCCTTCCACTTTGATGCCTACAATAAAGTAGCTGTGAACTATAATCGGGATGTTGAGACATTTCCTGTAATCAAACGTATTATTGAAAAAATTACTGGTAAAGAATCTGTTTATCAATCTCCTACTGACATGGGTGTGAATCGTGTAGGATTTGGGATCGTGGATGATACCGTTGTCCAAGAAGCCTCTAAACAAGAAATCATCCGTCGTTATTTCCAAACAGAATGCGACTTCAAAAAAGGATTGATCGACGAAGAAGCAGTTAATCGAATCAAACTGATTATGGAAGAAGTCGGTTTACGTCCTGAAGACCGAAACGTGGTAGTCCCTGCCCATGACTATGCAGATAAGATTCAAGCGCAAAGTCCTACAAAAGATCCTTCTGCTGTGATTGCAATCGAATTACCAGATGAAGTCATCATTACCGGGCGTACAAGTTCATTGATGGATGCGTCAGCGGCAGTTATCTTAAATGCAGTAAAACATTTAGCCCATATCGCAGATGACATTCCTTTATTGTCACCATTAGTTCTTGAAACAATACAAGGATTGAAATCAAAGACACTTCATTCCTCTTTGGATGCACTAAGCATCAATGAAGTCTTGATCGCTTTATCAATCAGTGCAGTAACGAATCCAATCGCTCAAGTTGCTTATGATAAACTAGCTGAACTTGAGGGAGCACAAGCCCACTCTACTGTGATGGTCAATAAAAATGATGAACAAACATTGAAAAAACTAGGAATCGATATTACCTGCGCACCTGTCTACCCTTCCGAAAATCTATATTACCAATAGAAAAAGTTTACTTATAAATGTTGAAAACGAAACTATTAGCTTAATCGATAGTTTCGTTTTTTTATAGACTTTACTAAGACGTTACACTTTTTAAACCTTTTATTTTGTTCGCTTTATTTTCTAATGGAAAATGAATGCGTTTCACTCTAAAAAAGTAATGAAAATTTCACTAAAGATTAGTATTTTATTTGCAAAACAGGTAAAATAAAACGGAATTTGGAATAGGAGTGATTATTTGAGTTATTTATTAGGTATTATTGGTTTATTTGTCACATTAGGGCTTGCTTTTTTGATCAGCAGTAACAAAAAAGCAATCAAATTGAAACCACTAATTGTGATGTTCGTTTTACAGCTTGTTCTTGGTTTCGTATTATTACGTACAACTTTTGGTACAGCGGTTGTTTCTGTATTGGCAAAAATGTTTGATCATCTTCTTGCTTTTGCTGGGCAAGGTGTTGACTTTGTTTTTGCCGGTGTAGCAAATAAAGGAAGTGCACCTTTCTTTCTTTCCGTATTGATGCCAATTGTATTTATTTCTGCTATTATCGGTATTCTACGCTATATCAAGATTCTTCCATTATTTATGAAAGCTGTTGGTCTAGGATTAAGTAAAATCAACGGGATGGGCAAATTGGAATCTTATAATGGAGTAGCTTCTGCTATTTTAGGACAATCGGAAGTTTTTATTTCCATAAAAAAGGAATTACCCTTCCTATCTGAGAAACGTTTGTTCACCATGAGTGTATCGGCTATGTCTACAGTTTCTATGTCGATCGTCGGATCTTATATGGCACTGATCGATTCTAAATATGTGATCACTGCCCTTGTTTTGAACTTATTTGGCGGTTATATTCTGGCTTCAATTGTAAATCCCTATGTATTAGAAGAAAAAGAAGATGAGCTGATCATTGAAGAAAACAAAGAACAGACATTTTTCCAAATGTTGGGAGAATACATTCTTGATGGTTTCCATGTGGCGATCACGGTTGCTGCTATGCTTATCGGTTTTGTTGCTTTGATTGCCATGATCAATGCTATCTTCCACGGGATATTCGGCATCACTTTCCAAGAGATCCTAGGTTACATCTTTGCCCCTCTTGCCTTCATCAGCGGAATCCCATGGAAAGAAGCAGTGGATGCCGGTAGTATCATGGCGACTAAACTGGTTACAAATGAATTTGTTGCTATGACAGAATTAGCAAATGGTAATTTCCATTTTACTGAGCGTACAACAGCAATTATATCTGTCTTCCTCGTTTCATTTGCCAACTTCTCTTCTATCGGGATCATTTCTGGTGCGATGAAGGGATTAAATGAAGAAAAAGGAAATCTTGTCGCAAAACACGGATTGAAAATTTTGCTAACAGCGACTTTAGTCAGCTTTTTAAGTGCTATTGTGACTGGCTTGCTGGTATAATATACAAAAAAGCAAAGTTACTTTTAAAAGCTTTGGAAATATTTTCCAAAGCTTTTTCACTTGTTCAATCATCAAAGGAGAAATGACAATGAATTATTGCTATGTATTTATCGGTCCTTCTGGTTCTGGAAAAACTTCACTCGCAGAAGCTATTTTTCAGCCGGAACAAAAGATCATTACTTACACGAATCGATCACCAAGACCTGGGGAAAAAGATCAAGAGGATTATTATTTTGTTTCTGACAATACATTCAATCAGATGATCAAGGGAAATGAGTTTGCAGAGTGGGACCAATATGCTCAACATAAATATGGTTCCAGTAAAGCAGAAATTAAAAAGAAACTGACAGTAGGAAATTGTTACGCCGTTTTGACAGCAAATGGTTTTTGGCATTTATATGAGTATTTCGGGACGGTAGTCCGTCCTATCTTTATTACGATCTCTAAAGAAACATTGCAATCGCGCCTGAAAAAACGTGGAGATTCATCTGAACAGATTTCAGCCAGACTGGCGGTTTATGTAGAAGATTTAGCACAGTTGAAACGTTTGAAAGCTATCCCCTCACTTTTAGTCGTGTCAAACGATGGAGCGTTCCAAGAAGCTGCAGATAAAATAAAAAAAGGATTATTGATATAAATGTATCGAATAATACTCGTAGGATAAGCCGAGAGGTCGTGACAAAAGCTATGTCACGACCTCTCGATGAAGGGAGTTTCAGAAAGCAGCTATTTCGTAAAATACGCTAAAATTCCACAAAAATTTGAGAAGCATTTTCGGAAATTCTTTCTTGTTTTTTGAAGCTGGCCACTTCTGTTACAACCTCTTGGCTATCATATGATTGTTTTTTTCAGTAGTGTTAATGTCTTTATCTTTGCTCAGATGATTTTATAGTCAATTGATGATTATTTGATATGCTTTTCTTTCGCCGTGTTCAAAAGGAAATTCAATCATCCCTTGATAAGTGAATCCAGCAGAATAGATGGTCTTTTCCATCGGTTCATTAGCTGGATAAGTATCGATACGGATATCTTGGATATTTTTGCTGGCTGCAATCGTCAACAAATGTTCTAAGAACGGTTTTGCTAGTTTTTTTCCTCGAGTACTTTCTGCTAAAGCGACACGATGAATCGATAAATAAGGACCAGTTGATTCTTTCCAACTACCATCTATTTTTGTGTAAACGGGATCCACGCCTGAGACTAATGCAGCTGTTCCAGCAATTTGATCTTCCACTATTAATACATAGCTTTCTTTTCTTTCAATATCGTTCAAAATCGTTTCTTTTGTTGGTTTCTGCCCGTTTTGCCATTGAGGAGAGCCTTGCGAAGCAATGAAATCCGCTGCGGCATTAATGATTTCTACCACTTCTTCTACTTCTTCTTTCCTTGTTTGCCGAATATACATCCAGTTTCCTCTTTTCTATTCCTTTTTCATTTACATTATCTAATCATTGGATCACTTCATATAGTTCCTGAACTTTTGAATAATATTTAAGCCAATCTTTTGGATGATCTAGCAGGTGACTAATAAGTTCCAAATGATGCATAAGTGACCACTTTTTCAACACTCCCAGTCCAGGGAATTTTTGTTGCTGGTAAAGAGCCAATAATTCAATCATTCCTGAAGTAATCAAGAGTTGATGATGGTGACGCATGATCCATTTTTTCATTTTATCTCCTGCTTCAAGAAACTTCAATGCTTGGTCTTTAGCAGAGTCGTTACTGTCAGAGACAAAATGTTTCACGCGTATATTGCCGTAAGCATCAATATACGTTAGATGGATAGCAAGCGCTCGGCTAGGGAACCCTTTATCGAAATAACGGCTACCTTCGATCGTGAAATCAGAAAATCCAATATATCCGTCTGCGTGGAAAAAAAGATAGTCATCACTAAAAAAGTCATCTGTTTTATCTGCATAACTTTCAACATGCTTTCTCGTTTGAAAAGAGTCACGGATCACAATTTTGTTTTCGGGCAGCCAGATGCGAAAGCGACTAGTATCTGGTATCAAAAATTTCGAATCAACTCCTGCCAACTGTTTCCACACCTCTGTATCTTTTGGGTAGTGCTGTCCATCGAAAACAAGAAACGCTGGAGGTGAATCCAGTACTTCACTGAGATTTTCTGGCGTTAAGATCTGTGCAGGGACGACAGAGCTATTTTCTTTGACTGTCCAACTGTGCACATGCTGATCGAATAATTTGAATTGTCCTACTTGGGGATTTTGGATCACAGCGATTGGATGGTGCTTTTTTTGAAATAATTCGATCACATTTTTAAGCGTAGCGGAATCACGTACTGGTTCGATCACTGGTTGGATTTTATTGGAGAGCAATCCTCGCGACAGTGCTTCTTTTAATGCTAATAGGTCAAATTGTTTTCCTCTTAAATAAGGATAGTACATATTTTTCACTACAATGGCTCTGTAGGCAACCGACGGATCTGCTGTTGTTGCCTCAAATATTCATAATCATGCTGAAGCGCGATAACTTCTTCTTGCAACTCATTGATTGCCTGACTAGCTATTTCCTCTAAAAACCGTTCATAATATCGTTCGTTAGAAAATGGATCTTGATTTTCTGAACGTCTTTTCAATTCTTTGTACAATTGATCTGTTGGAAAATATTTTACGCCTCGCTCCATTTGCTTTGCTTTTCTTACTTCCCTGAATAAAGAAGCCATGAAGCGGTTTGTCAAAGCTTCTTCCGGTACAGCAAGCTCTTTCTTTGCTGCTTTTTTCGCAATCAGAAATGTACCAGAGGCAGGCATCTCCTCTTCAACCGTGTACGGACGATACACTAAAACACCTATTCCTGTAGGGATTTCAGTTTTTACTTCTTCATATAGTTTACTTGGTAAAACAAAATAATTATAATGTCCAACAAATGACAGTTTGGCTGTAGAGCGAAAATCTGCTTTTGTCACTTTCAGCTCATAGCATCGCCATTCTCGGCTTCCATCAAATTTTGTCAAGCAGCTAAGCGTATCTACAATTCCTTGGTCATCAGGCATCGTGACTTCTTCTACAACCAAGCCGCCTTGCTCGATGCAATATTGGTATAACGAGGATTCTATTTCGATGGTTAGCGGGGTCTTCATGTTTTCTACCTCCGAACATATTTTCGATTTACATTTTACATGAAATGGTTTTAAAATACTAGGCAGAATATACAAGAAACAAAAAATAGAAATGGTGCCAGCCACGCTAGCACCATTTCTATTTTTCAGATTGACTGATGGATAGAACGTTTTTCTAAATACTGTTGCACTTTTTCGATCCCGATACAAATGACCCAATAAATCAGTGCAACTAAAATATAGAGAGAAAAATAATCGAATGTCCGACCGCCTATGATCTTTGCTTTTTGAAATATTTCTGGCACTGTGATTGTTGCTGCTAACGAAGTACCTTTCACTAGATCCATAGCTACGTTACTGAGTGCCGGTACTGAGATTCGAAAAGCTTGCGGCAAAACGATATATTTCAATACCCCAAAGAAAGAAAAACCAGAAGCTAAACCAGCGTCCCACTGACCTGAAGAAACGCCTGCTAGTGATCCTCGATAGATTTCACCAATAAATGCACTGCTGGTAATCGTAAAGCAGATGACTGAAGCCGTTAAGGCACTTAATTGATAAGGTAACCCGAAATATAACAGAAACAGCAGGACTAGTGCGGGAATGCCTCTAAAGAACGATAAATAAAAACGAATAAATACATTCAGAGGCAGCCAATCCAAAAGACCTAAAACTGTCAAAAGCAACCCTACCAGATTTCCTAAAAGAAACGACACGAAGCCAATCCCTAATGTGTATACCAAGCCTTGCAGTACGAAAGGAAGTGAAGTCCACATGAGGGAAAAATCAATTAGAGGAAAGTACATCACTCACTCACCGACTCAGCCATCGTTTCTTTCGGTTTGACTGAAACATCAGTTTGAAAATATTTTTCAGATATTTTCTTTGTCGTCCCATCTTCTTTCATCTCTTTTAATACGCCATCGATTTTCTTTTTCAGAGCATCATTTCCTTCTTTCAATAAAAAACCACTTTCGTTTTCATTGAAATAAACGTTCTCCAGTATTTTTACAGGGATATCTGGTAAAGCAGATACGGCCATTTTCTGCAGATAATAATCATTTAGAATAACATCTGTTCGACCATTTGCTACATCGCTTAAATACTGATCATTCGTGGCATTGTCATATGTGACTAATTTAGCTCCGTGTTTTTCCGCTAAACGCATATAGCTAGTATTGGGTTCGCCAGCTGCTTTTTTCCCTTTAAGATCTTCAAGTGAGTGGATTCCTGAATCATCTTTTTTTCGTACGATCATACTGTCAAATGAATATTTGAAAGTCTCTGAAAGGGAGAATTTTTTTTCTCTTTCTTTTGTGATACCAAAATCGTTCGCAGCAAAATCTGATTCTCTTTTTGAAACAGAAGTGATTTGTCCATCCACGTTGTATTCTTTAAAGGAGATTTTGACATTTAACCGTTTAGCCACCTCTTTTGCCAAATCTACATCATAACCAACTAATTCATTTTGATCATTATAATAAGATGCGGGAAACAGTGTGCCAGAAGTCGCTACTACTAATTCTTTCTTTTTTTCTACATTACTCCAGCTGTTATCTTCCTGATTAGCGGCAGCTGTACCGCAAGCGCTTAAAATAAAAAAGGCACTAGTTATTAGAGCAAACAATCTTTTTTTCTTCATTCTTCTTCTCCTTGTTTCTGCTATTTCCATGGATTTGGTAAATGGAACTGATGATTTGCTTCAAATAGATAGCCGATTTGAAATAGCAAATCTTCTCTTCCTCTGGCAGCCATAAATTGGATTCCTAGAGGCATGTTTTCTTTTGTCAAATGAGTAGGCAAGCTGATTGCTGGTTGTCCAGTCAGATTAGCCAACTGTGTATAAGGTGTGATCTTCAAGCTCTCCTCAAACATGGAAGAAACAACGTCTAAACCTTCTACTTCAGAACAATCACTGATGTGTTCCATCTGTGCTCTTATCGCATCACTTTGCAAATCTTCGCTGATTTTAGGGGCGGTAAATGCAGTCGTTGGTGAAAGGAATAGATCGTATTCTTGATGTAGGTTTTCCATGACAATTGCTGCTTCATCCCATACATGCAGAGAATCGATGTAAGTAGCGGCAGAGAGCTTCTGACCATATTGGAACAAAGTCCAAGAAATGGGTTCAAGTTCTTCTTTTCTGACAGCTCGCTGGATGCCTGTTTCAATCGAGCGGATCATTGCTGCTGTTTCTGCGCCATTCATCTGATAATAAGACGTGATCAGTTTACGACCATCTAGTGGGTAAGGAATCTCTGTCAAATCATGCCCTTCTTTTCCAAGGAAATCTACAGCTTTTTTTACAGCAAGTACTGCCTCTTCACTAATCTGTGAGTGGATCGGTGAATCAACACAAAAAGCTATCTTCAACCGTTTTTTTCTTGGATGTGTTTGCCACTCAACTGGCGATACTTGATATGGCGCACCGGAATGGATACTTCTCATCCCATAAAATAAAGCCTCCGTGTCTCTCATAGAAACTGTCAAGCCGAAATCAATAGCAGCTCCTTGCCATCCTCTCCAAGCATATGGACCAACTGGCATCGTCCCTCGCGAAGGTTTCAGCCCAATCAATCCGCAAAACGAAGCGGGTATTCTAATAGAACCACCGCCATCACTAGCACCAGCTAAAGGAACGATTCCTGATGAAACTGCAGCAGCAGCTCCTCCACTTGATCCGCCCGGTGTACATTCAAGGTTCCAAGGGTTTCTTGCTGGGCCATAGATGACTGGGTCTGTAATATTTTTGAAACCAAACTCTGGCGCATTGGTTTGTCCAAAAGGAACTAGACCTATCGCTTCTGCTTGCCGCACATAATTAGATGTATGAGAAGCTCGGTGTGTTTCAAATAAACGAGATCCTGAAGTAGCTAGCCATCCCTTTTTTTCTTGACCGAGCATTTTTAAAGGAAATGGGATACCAGCCAATGGCCCTTTTTCTGACTGGGGAATCAATAGCTCGTGGGAATTACTCTCGAATGGTTCAAGCGCGACAAACGCATTCAATTCATGATTTTGCTTCTTTATTTTTTTCTGTATATCCGTAACTAGTTCTTGAAAACTAAATTCTTTTTCTTTAAGCTCTTTTGCTAATTCTGTTGCATCATTCATATTATCCTCCTTTTTGCCTCTGTTATTTTCCCACAAGTTCGTCTAACATACAATGAGTACGCTTGCACAGGAATGAACAGACGAGTGTTTTTTATAAAAAAAGACGAAGATCAATCATGACCTTCGTCTCTTTGCTATGAAATGGTGCGTAATTTGCCTTTAAATTCGTCAATTGACGTATATCCTTTTTCTGACATAATCTGCGTTAATTCTTTTATGATTCTAGAAAAAATTTCCGGCCCTTCTTTATGAAGCTCGGTACCAATCTGTAACATGCTTGCGCCACATAGCAGATGTTCAAATGCATCTTGTCCTGTCCGAATCCCACCTGTACCAATGATTTGGATTTCTGGTTTCAAAAGTGTATAAAAAGCGCGAACATTCGCCAAAGCAGTCGGCTTGATATACTCTCCGCCAATGCCGCCGAACCCTTCTTTTGGTTTGATGACTACTGCTTCTTGTTCTGTATCGATATACAAACCATTGCCCACACTGTTGATAGCATTGACATAGGTCAATGGAAACTGATTCAAGATATCAGCCATCTGATCAAAATGAGCAAAATCAAAATAAGGAGGCAATTTGATTCCTAGCGGCTTAGAAAAGATGCTGAATACTTCTTTCAGTGTTTCATAAGTGGCCTCAAAATCGTAAGCTAGTTGTGGTTTTCCAGGCACATTGGGACAAGATAAATTTAATTCAGTGATCCCATTAAACCCACTTTTTTCTATTTTCTCAAGCATTTCCAAGTTTTCCTGGACACTCATCCCGGCAATGGAAAAAAATAACGGTTGATTTTGGTTTTCCTGCACTTTTTCATACGCAAGAGCATACTCTAGATAATAAGAAAAACCTAAGTTTGGAAGTCCCATAGAATTGATACTCCCTAAAGGAACATCAAAATAGCGTGGTTCGGGATTTCCTTTTCGTTCATTGATCGTACAGCTCTTAGTGATAAATGCTCCTGCTTCTGAATGAGCCAGTTCATCTAATTCCTGGGTAGTCATGCAGTGGACACCAGATGCATTCATCAAAGGATTGGCAAAGATATGATTGGCAAAGGTCGTTTCTAAACTCAAGTAAATCGCTCCTTCAAACAAGTTATTTTGTCTAGTGTATCATGACTAAAAGAAAAATCAACTCTTGTTTTCCGAAGAAATTCTTAATCATCTTGTTCAGTTGACAGTACTTCGCCTGTTTGGCTATTGATCTTGACTGATGTACTTTGATTGCCGTCTTTTACTTTGACTTCCCAATAAGTAGTACCTAAATCTTTATCCAAATCCCAATCTGTTGCCGTACCGCTTCCTACTTTGTCGACGGCGATTTTTGCTGCTTCCTCAATCGTGATCAATTTATCAACATCCAGACCATCTTCTTTTTTCTTTTGACCATTTTGTTCATCTCGATCTAGAGTTTCTGGATTCTCTGTCTCCATTTTTTCATTTTGAGCATCAATTCTTGCTTCGTATTCTTTTTGATCATCGACACCTTCTATCTTGTAGAAGTAAGATCCCCAATCACTATCTAATTCCAAACTAGTAATTGCAGTATCTGGGTATTTATCTTGGAACAATTCGATCGCACGAGCTGCAGACACTTTGATATCTGACTGAGTACTTGCTTCACTAGAACTTTTTGTCTGGCTAGACGAAGATGTGCTTGCTTTTGTTGAGGAGTCCGATACCTGTGAAGAGCGCTGTTCGCTACTGGAAGACGTATTCCCAGATGTGCCTTGATTGGTATTTGATTGACAAGCAGCTAAAAACAAAGCTGCAAATAAACTAGTATAAATAACAGTTTTTTTCATTGATTCGATCCCCTTTGTTATAAAATAGTATTCTATTACAAGTATAACGAAGAAAAAATTTTCTGTCATGTTTAAAAATTAAAGAACCAAACTTTTATTATGAAAATATAAAGAAAAAGAAACTAAGCTTTAGAGACAATCCTAGAAGTTAGACAAAAAAGTTCACTTCTGGAGCATCATAAAACTTAGCTTCTTTTTAAATAGTCTTTAAACAGTACTTTTGCCTCAATTATGCACGATGCATTGGGATGTCATTGTTTCCAGGTTGAACAAGCAAATATTGAATCACATCGATATTACTTGATTCAAATGAAGCTGCACAAGCTTGTAAATATAGATCCCACATTCGATAGAAGGAATCACCCATTTCTTTCGTGACTTGATCTTGGACTTGATGAAAATTCTTTGTCCAATGTTCTAATGTCAATTGGTAGTCACGACGTAAGCTTTCCAAATCAATCAGTTGCAAATCGTTTTTTGTAATATTATCAACTAATTCAGTAACACCAGGGACATAACCGCCAGGGAAAATATATTTATTGATCCAAGCATTTGTCGCACCGCCTTGTTGTCGGCTGATTCCATGGATCAAAGCTGTTCCTTTTGGTTTCAATAAATCTTTTACCACTTTGAAATAACCTTCAAGATTTTCAGAACCTACATGTTCGAACATACCTACACTTGTGATATGATCAAACGTTTCGCCTTTTAGTTCGCGGTAATCCATTAATAATACACGGCATTTATCTTCTAAATGTTCTTCTTTTATTCTTTTGGTAATCAAATCGTATTGTTCTTCACTTAGTGTGATCCCAGTTGCCTTGACATTATACTCTTTGGTAGCAGTGAACATCAATGTTCCCCAGCCACAACCGATATCAAGCAACGTTTCGCCTTCTTTGATAAAGAGTTTGTCTAAGATATGATGGACTTTATTGATTTGTGCTTGTTCCAACGTATCTTCAGGTGTATTGAAATAAGCACAAGAATAAGTCAAAGTTGGATCTAGCCAAAGTTTATAAAAGTCGTTACCTAAGTCATAATGCGCATGGATATCTTCTTTGTTTTTTTGTTTCGTATGTTTTTCTTTCTTTGGCAGCCATTTTAGATAATCTTTTCCTCGTAAAAAGCTGTTTGCTTGCTGATAAGCATCGTTGATCAATGCTTGGATACTTCCCTCGATCTCGATTCGATGATCCATATAGGCTTCTCCTAGTGCCAAAGAAGCGTTACTTGTAATCTCTTTCATTGGGATTTCTTCATGGATATTGATTTTGATTTGGGGAGGAGTGTCCGTATCTCCGTATTGTTTCGTTGTACCGTCCCAATAATTTACTTCGACAGGGAGCGAGAAAGAACGTGAAAATAATTGATTGTATAAAGTTTTCTCTAACATGATTTTCCTCCTTAAAAAAACTACCCTATTACGTTAATACTAAAAAAGAAAAGAATCAACTAAGAAGTTTAATTTTTTCAGAAATTTTTCAAAAACTACTTTATTTTTCATTTTTTTCACATTCATTGTCGCATAAATCGCTTAAACTTGTCATTCGACACGCTTATCTTTGAATCTTGTTTTGACAAAAACCCATAAAAGCAGCAAGACAGTTATCGTTGTTTGGACACTTAGCATCAAGATAAAGTCAAAGTGGATAAACCCTACAACTGCTGCTGCCATGGAACCTATTCCCATAACATTCAGCATCAAATTTGCACTCTCTTTGAATGTATGAATGGATGAAAGTTGGCTTTTTCTTGTCATCCACAAGAAAAAGGAAGCCCCGAATAAAATGAGACTCGTCATGACAAATAGGACAAGACCAAGACTTAAACTATAAGATAAAATGATTGTTGGACGATTACTGGCATAAAATTCTCTTTCTAAAAATCGTTGGAAATCTTCGGGCGTACGTACAGAATCTGGTTGGAAAGATGGGCTATAATTCATCGTATAGCGGCGTATACCAGATTTATCCTTTTGTTGGATCACCCATTGTTCCTTCTCAAAATCAATAAAAGTTCCATGATCGGATTGTTGTTTCTCAGATAAAGACACACCTACCAAAATTTCAGGGGTCACAGCTATCGTTTGTCGCGATGCTTGTAACCCAGTTTCAGATAATTCAAGTTCAGAAAATTTTTGGGTTCCTTGTTCATCGATCAGCGAATGAACGGATAGAAATTGTTCTAATGGAATCGCTTGGATCTGATTGGCATAAAAAAGAGTCACAGGCATGACCATCAAGGAAACTAAAAATACAAATATCAAGAAAAATTTAGGCCATGATAATAGTTTGCGTCCCGCAAACACTTGAGTTGGCGTACGTAATGCGGAAAAATAGTTTAACGGAAATGTTTGCATGATACTCTGCTCCTATCCTTTTGTTCCGCCAGATGTCAGGCCGGTAACAAAGTTCTTTTGTAAAAAGAAGAATAATAGACAAATCGGTAGTGCAATCAAAATTGCCCCAGCAGCAAAAAGAGAGACTCTTTGGTTTGTCACATCAGAAATAAATGTTTGTAAGCCGACAGCAACAGTCTGATTTTCAGGTGTTCGAAGCAGGAACTTAGCTAACATGAAATCCCCAAAAGGTCCCATAAAAGCCCATAATGCTTGAACGGCGAGCATCGGTTTGACAAGCGGTAATACAATCTGGAAAAAAATCCTGAAATGCCCTGCCCCATCAAGTTTAGCAGATTCATCTAAATCTATTGGTACAGTGTCAAAGTATCCTTTCATCAGCCAAGTATTCATTGGAATTCCACCGCCTATATAGATCATTGTCAAGAACCAGTACTTATCGAGCGCTTCTAATAAGAAAGCCATGACATAAAAGGCAGTCAATGCTGCCATAGTCGGTACCATCTGAATCACTAAAAAGAACATCAAACTTGATTTGCGGCCGATAAAACGATAGCGACTATAAGTATAGCCCGCCAAAGTTACTACAGTCACTTGTACGATCATTGTTAGGACAGAAATGATCAATGTATTTTTATACCAAGTCCCGTAAAGTGTTTCACTGAATAGCCGAGTAAAGTTTCCTAAAGTCCAGTCACTTGAAAGATCTAAACTAAAAGCTGCAATATTTCCTGACTTGAAGGCAGTACTTGCTGTGATCAAAAGCGGATAGATGATAATGACTGACAGTATTAAAAGAAAAAAGTAAGTAAAAAAGTGAGAAAGTCGTTTTTGGAATCGAGCACTCGAATGAAATTTTTTCATTGTTAATCCCCCATATTGAACGCATTTGTCTTTTTAAATACCAGCAATGACACACAGATAACGATGACGGAGATAATCAACGTGATTGCTGAAGCCATAGAATACTGCGGAGAAGTTCCAGTCGTAAGTTTATAGATCCAGGAAATAAGAATATCAGTAGAACCAGCTCCTCCGCCTACGCTTCCGGGACCACCATTGTTAAACAGATAGATCATGGAGAAATTATTGAAATTCCCCGTATACTGTGTAATAAATGTTGGCGCTGCCACTAGGAAGACAGCAGGAAGCGTGATGTTTGAAAAGCGCTGCCATGCATTTGCTCCGTCGATTTTTGCTGCTTCATATAAGTCTTCTGAAATCGATTGTAAGATTCCTGTAACCATCACATAGATATAGGGAAATCCTAACCAGCCCTGCACTAAGATAATTGCTACTTTCGTCCAGTTCGGGTCCGTTTTCCAAGAGATTGCACTGATATCTACAAAAGGAAGCTGGTTTATGAAAGGAATCACTTGAGTATTGATGGCACCTACGCTATCGTTGAATATATTCGAAAAACTCATGATAGTAATAAAAGCTGGGACCGCCCATGGTAATAAGAAAATGATACCGAAAATACGTTTGAATTTAATAAATTTCTGGTGAGCAACAACCGCTGTGAGAATACCAAGGGTGATTTGCAAAGTTGTTGCACATAAAGTCCAAATCACGGTCCACGAAAAGACTGCAAAAAAAGTATTACGATATGAGCTTAAAAAGAAGATACTAAAAAAGTTTTTAGCCCCTACCCAATCAATTAAACTGGCTGGTGGAATATGATTGAAGTCATAATTAGTAAATGCAGTGAACAATGTAACTAGGACTGGGAAAATGATCGTAAAAATCATGAGAAGATAAGCGGGAAGTGTCAATAGATAAGGAAAACCTTCATCACCTATATTATGTATGACTTCCTTCATCGTCCGATTGATTTTTTTGCCCTCTTGACGCATCTTCGCTACTCGATAAGCGTCTAAAAGATTCAAACCGTAAAAAATCAAGAAAATGATTGTAATGATGAATTGCAAAGTGCCTTCAATCAAAATAAATAATGAATGATCTTCCATTGGTATACTTCCCAAAGTAACCAATCCTACCAATGCATGAAATCCGCCCAGAAGCATCTGACCAATGAATAGGACGAATATGGCGAAAAAAACGATACCTTTAAAAGCTTGGCCATTTACAAACTGCCCCATCCCTGGAATAAGTGAACAAAGCGTGATTTTTTTTTCGTTGATATTGCTTGTTTTATCTTGCTGCATCTGAATGCCCCCTCTAAACTTGCTAAACCGCAAACTGCTTTTAAGATAATGGCAACAAGAGCAAGATAATTTTCCATCTCGCTCTTGCCACTTTTATCTGAAGCACCTGTTCCATTTTTTATAAAAATGGACGGTTATCATTTTAATCAGTATTTTTGTTCTATGGCTTCACTGATTGTTTTTACTGCTTCATCTGCGGATTCTTTTGGTGTTTTTGAACCTGATGCTGCATCGAACATCAAGTTTTCTGCACCTGTCCAAACTTCGCCCATTTCTGGGATGTTTGGCATCGCTTGAGCTGTTTCATATTGTTCAATCACAGCTGTTGTTAATTCATCGTTTTTAGCCTTTGCTGTTTCCCTAGCTTGTTGGTTTGCAGGGATTTCATTTACCATTTCAAAGAATTTTTCTTGATTTTCCTGATTCGTTACATAATCAAGCCATTTTTGAGAGAGGTCTTTGTTTTTAGCATAATTGCTGACTACCCATCCTTTTCCTCCGCCAAACGGTTGATAAGGCTGTCCATTATTTAGAGTAGGAATTTTGGCTACACCATAATTGATATTGTTTTCTTTGTATGTTTGCGCTTGCCATGGACCGTCAATGATTGCTGCAGTTTTATTGGACATGAATTGCTGGCTGGCGAAGTCTCCTGCACTTTTTATGTCTTGCATTCCCTTTGGCCAAACATTTTTGAACCAATCTGTTGCATAAGAGATTCCTTCTACAGCACCTGCATTATTCAAACCGATATCTGAAGGATTTGTGCCATCATCACCAAATACATAGCCACCGTAACCTGCAATTAAACCATAGGAATAATAAAAGTCAGTCCATTTAGCTAAAAATCCTGTATTTTTTCCTGCTTCTGACTCAAAAGCAAAACGACTGTCTTTGGATAGATTCTCCAAATCTTTAAACGTTGATGGTGCTGTATCGACTAAATCTTTGTTATAGTACAAAACAAGGGTCTCGATTACTGCAGGTTCTCCGTAGATTTTTCCATCATAAGTCACTTGGGCTTTGTCTGTTTCATCGTAAGCTGCTTCATTTCCCAGTTTTACTTCCGCCAGATGTCCTTGCTGTCCTAACGCACCGATCCGGTCATATGCTGCCATCATAACGTCAGGTCCCTTTCCAGCAGGCCCATCTAACGCTAATGATTCCAACTGATCGAACATGTCCTTTTCTACTAGCTTGATTTTCACATCGTTTTCTTTTTCGAAAGTGTTTTTTATTTCGTTTATATAATCTTTATATCCAGAATCAACGGAAACTGTTAACGTTTTTCCTTCATCGGCTTCCCCTTCTGCTGAAGAGTTACCATTGCCACAAGCCGCTAATCCGCCTAAGATTCCTAAAGAGATTAACCCTAAACCCAACTGTTTCACACTTCTTTTTTTCATCTTCATTTCCTCCTGTGTATTCAACGTGCTGTTACACCCTTATTATAATGGGCACAAATCTTCATTTGCAAACGCTTTCTTGTTGTTACCGGTAACAGTTTTCAACACATGATCAAAAATCCGTATTGTCGTATCTCTGCTTTCCCGTCTTCTAACAACTGACAATTTTGACTAAGAATCACCTCATTTTCCTGTTCTACTACCCAAGGTTCTTTTGACTGATTAAAGTAAACATAGATGATCTGTCCCTCTAGTTCCCGTGTGAAATAGAGCTTATCTTCACGATCATATACTATTAGCCACTGAGTAGAACCTTCAGAAATAATCTTAGACAACTGTTTCCTTAGAGAAACAAGTTCTTTTATAAAACCGAATAGCTCTAGATCTTGTTCCTCCTTCTCCCATATCATACATTTGCGGCAATCCGGGTCATCTTCACCAGTCATCCCTATTTCTGTCCCGTAATAGATACAAGGAGACCCTTTTTGAAGAAACATAAAGGCCATCACAGACTTCATCAATTCTTTGTTACCTTGGCAAAGGGTCAAGATCCTGGCAGTATCATGAGAATCTAATAAGTTGAATGTTCCTTCGTTCACCTGATCTCTGTAAAGCATTTGCTGATGATTCATTCCACTGACCATTTGTGAAGCTGTGATTTTCTTTTTTGCAAAATAATCTTTAATCGAATCTGTGAATGCATAATTCATCACTGCATGGAATTCATCCCCTTGCAGCCAAGCTTGAGAGGAATGCCAAATCTCTCCAAGGATATAGATGTCTGGTTTGATTTCTGTAACTGCTTCTCTGAATTTTTTCCAAAAATGATGATCGACTTCATTAGCAACATCAAGACGCCATCCATCAATATCGAATTCTTTTATCCAATAAGTTGCGATATCCAGCAAATATTTTTGCACTTCTGGATTTGCTGTATTTAGTTTCGGCATGAATGGAGTAAAAGCAAAAGTATCATATGGGATATTTTCAGCAGTTTCTGGTAAGTCAGTCATCTGATAAGAATCTACTGGGAAAAAACGGATGTGGAACCAGTCTTTATAGATCGATTTTTCTCCGTTTTTGAGAACGTCTTGCCACTGTGGTGAATGGACACCCATATGATTGAATACAGCATCGAACATGATACGTATCCCTCTTTTATGTGCTTCATCAATCAAGTTTTTTAAAAGTTTTTTATCGCCAAAAGCGGGATCCACCTCATAATAATCAATCGTATCGTATTTATGATTGGATGTGGCTTTAAATATGGGACAAAAATAGATGCCATTGACGCCAAGGTCCGTCAAGTAATCCAAATGATCCCTCACACCTTGCAAATCTCCCCCGAAGAAGTCTTCTCGGTCTGGATCTTTACTTCCCCAAGGTAAAGTGTGTTCGGGGTCATTTGCTTTGTCCCCGTTTGCAAATCTTTCGGGAAAAATTTGATACCATACTGTTTCTTTTACCCATTCTGGAATAGTGAATCGATCGATTTGATGAAAATAAGGTATTCGAAAATAAAAATTTGGTTCAGTAATCACATTTTCTCGATAAGGAAAAATTCCTTGATCACCGTAAAAACAGTCCGTGTTATCTTCCCCAACAACATGGAACGCATACTGTAAGCGCCTTGTTTCGCTCGTCACTTCAATTTCCCAATAATCATGAACATTGGTACTTAGACATTTTTTCATTGGTCGTTGTTTTTGATACCATTTTTCAGTTGTTATGGTATATGGATCTCCACAAAGCACATATACTTTTTTGATATCATTTTTCCTAGTACGAAGCCGAATACGAAATCTTGTATTCGTATATAGAAATGCATATTCACTTTCCGGTCGATGATAAATTGCAGCTGTATCCATTGATTTCCTCCTTGTGTTTTAATATGACGTCATCACTATAAGTGATAGAGAAACAAAAGACAACGCTTTCAAAAATGTTATCGGTAACAGTTTTTTGATACCGAATTTTTATTTTTTAAACTTGCCAAATAGATAGACTTAAAACTTTTAAAAGTTTTAATCTACTTCCTGTACTATTTAGTGTCCTGAATTTATCTTAAGCGATCAATTTCTCCAATTTTCTAAAGTAAAAGTTTTTTAACAGTTTTTAACGTAGAAGTATATTCTAGAAGAATGAAACATAATAATTTAGACTAGCCTAATTTTTTTATTAATTAAAGTTAACTTAAGGTGAAAAGTAAGTTATAATAAGATAAGAGTATTATTAATGAATTAAGGAAGTGGATAAATGAAAGAAACGAGACAATTTATATGGACATACATTAAGATTATTTTTGCCCTCTTCATATTAGGAGTCGCTATCAATATGTTTTTAGGGCCTCATCATATTGCTGCTGGAGGTGTCAGCGGTCTAGGAATATTACTGGAAGCTGCTTTAGGATTTGACCGAGCTATAGTTATTTTAGTGTTGAATATCGTTATGTTGGTACTAGCTCTTCTATTTTTAGGTAAAAAACCCTTTTTTAAAGTACTTTTCGGAAGCTTGGTTTTTCCTTTAATCATTGCAATAGTTCCAGAAACAATGATTACTTCAGATCGGTTGTTGTCTGTCATTTTTGGAAGTGCGATTTTTGCTTTAGGAGTTGCGATTTTATATAAAAACAACTCTTCTAGCGGCGGTACGACGATCCCTCCCCTCATTTTTAAAAAATATTTCCACTTGAATACTTCGATTGGCTTATTTTTTACAGACGCATTCGTTGTTTCTCTTAATCTGTTTGTTTTTGGAATAGAAGAGTTTCTTTATGCTATTTTATCTATTGCAATCACTTCAATTGTCATGACTTATATCGAAACAGGTATCAATCGAAAGAAATCTGTTATGGTCATGAGTGAACATTATTTGGAAGACATCCGCCTTCGCTTAAGTGCTGAGATTGGACGTGGCCTTACCCTGCTAGAGGCAAAAGGCGGGTATAATCGAAAGTCAAAAGAGGTTTTATTGATCGTTGTGACTGATCATGAATTTTCCCGAATAAAACCATTGATAGAAGAAATCGATCCAAGTGCCTTTGTCATTGTCAGCAGCGTAGCAGAAGTAATGGGACGCGGATTTACTTATCATCCAATCGAATGAGTTGGTAAGTAAATCCGCTATTTTTTTGAATGCGTTTTCTTTAACTGGTATAATAAAAGAATCTAGTAACTGTTCGACTGAAAAGGAGAGGAGATCTTTATGCATAAAGGAACGGAAATAGATTTTGTATTAAATGATAGTTTGAAAGCACTAGAACTGTATCAAACAATCTTTGATGAAATACAACTGATTGAGGCAACAGATTACCCTAAAGGCAATAATGAAGTCATTTTTACCTTGTATGGCACGAGATTCCATATGCTGGATGAAAACACGTCTCTTGGTTTGACTGCTCCTACTGCTGAACATCCAAATACGATCTGGTTCAATATCATCGTCTCTGATATCGAGGACACACATAATAAAGCATTACGAAATGGCTGTGTAGAGATTCAAGAAATGACAGAAATGATGGACTTTGGTGTGACTAACTCAATGTTCAGAGATCCTTTTGGTTATTTATGGATGCTTCATCAGGTCCATCGTGAAGTAAGTTTTGAAGAAAGAAAACAACTTTTTGAGAAATATATGTAATGTTTATGATGAGATTAGTTTTTGTCTCTGATATTTTTTTGTATATGTTTGCTATTCGAGAAAGCGCGTCTGTTTCATGTGCTTTCTCTTATTTATCTTATGCCAATCCATTTCTTTGCTTTCCACAATTATATTGTGTAAAATTCAATTGTATAAAATATAATTAAAGGTGGTAATTTTATGAAAAAAATGTATTCTACGAAAATGATCAACACAGGCGGACGCTCTGGAGAAGTTCATAATCCCGATCGTACATTCGAATTGAATATTGCAGCTCCTGGTAAACGCGTCGAAAATGCAACCAACCCTGAACAATTGTTTGCAGCTGGTTTCAGTGCATGTTTTAACAGTGCATTAGAATTGATCAAACAGCAAAAAAATATCTCTGGGGCTTCTACTGTCAGTGCACAAGTTTCCCTTTATTCAGAAAGTGAAACGAGCTTTGTCTTAGGTGTAGAGATTGAAGGATCTATCGAAGGTCTTTCTCTGGAAGAAACGCAAGAATTATTAGAGGCAGCGCATAAAGTGTGTCCGTATTCAAAAGCTACAGCTGGAAATATAGAAGTTACTCTGAAAGCAGTTAGTGAATAGACTTTTTTGTGTAAATCCGCTATGATACACTATAGTAAAACAGCGGAGGTGGAAAAATGGAAGATCTATATTTAGTTAATCAAGTATGTTTTCCTTTATATGCCGCCTCTAAGGAAATCATTAGACACTACACTTCCCTCCTCAAGCCGCTGAATCTTACCTATACCCAGTATCTTGTGATGTTAGTTTTATGGGAAAAGAAAAAGACTTCAGTGAAAGAGCTAGGAAATGATTTGTGTCTGGATTCTGGTACGCTGACTCCCTTACTAAAAAAGTTAGCAGAAAAAAATTATATTAATCGTCAGCGTGAAACGGGTGATGAAAGAATCGTAAATGTTACGCTGACTCCTCAAGGTGCTGCGTTGCAAAAACAAGCAGAAGGTATTCCACAAAAGATCAAGTCTTATCTTCCACTTGAACAGGAAGAATTGGATACACTGCAACATCTGACCCGAAAAATGCTAGATAATTTTCATCAAGACCAGAAAAAGGGCTGAAACTGCTAGATGAACGATTTTATGAGGAAAACCAACTCATAAGATAACGTCATTTAGCGGTTTTTCTTTTTGCTCTTTCTCTTTCTTATTTTCATATTCCATCATATAATGAATAACGTGTTTATTTTTTGTTATTTGGAGGTTGTCGATTTGACCGTTTATCAGCGTTTTTTGGCGAATGAAAAAATACGCCGTCTCACTGTTTTATTATTTGTCGTTTTTGTTCTTTTCTTAGTTAGAAGTATGATTACAACCATTTTGCTCACATTTATCTTTACTTATTTGATGATTCATCTTGTTCAAATCATTCAGCGATTTGTCCGAATCCCTACAGGTGTTTTAGCTATCATGATTTATACACTGATCGTTTACCTTATCTATCTGGCATTCACAAAGTATATCCCGATGCTTATTCATCAAACATTTGATATGATCCAGTCCGTTATTGATTTTTACGAGCATCAGCCAAAAGATGCAGATCCTGTTTTACAATATATCCATACTTATATTGAGCGAAACGATTTTTTTGAACAGCTTCAAAATGGCGCTTCGATTGCGCTTGGCTATTTACAGGATATAGGAAAAATGGCAGTGGCGTTTGCTATGTCATTCATCTTAAGTTTCTTTTTTATGATTGAAAAGAAAAAAACAATTGTATTCTCAAGATTGTTTTTAAAAAGTGAATTTTCTTGGTTCTTTCAAGATATTTACTATTTTGCCGATAAGTTTGTCAATACATTTGGTTTGGTATTAGAAGCTCAATTTGTTATCGCTCTTTTAAACACGTTGCTCACTACAATCGCCTTGGCTGTATTTGGCTTTCATCAGCTGCTGAGTTTAGCGATCATGATTTTCATTTTAAGTCTGATCCCAGTAGCAGGTGTTATCATTTCTTGTATTCCTCTATCTTTCATAGCTTATTCCCAAGGAGGCATCCGAGATGTTGTTTATATCCTGATTACGATTTTGATTGTCCATCTAATTGAGTCTTATGTGCTGAATCCGAAGTTGATGTCCAGCAAAACAGAACTGCCGATTTTTTATACATTTGTGGTCTTACTTGTTAGCGAACGGTTCTTTGGCGTTTGGGGCTTGATTGTCGGCATTCCGATCTTTACCTTCTTTTTAGATGTATTGAAAGTGAAAAAGATCCCGAACCATCTTCCAAAAGAAACAGATATCCCTTAAAATAAATATGAAGAAAGATAAAGTATGAACGACCCCAAATATCAGATTTCAATCTGGTATTTTGGGGTCGTTTTCTGGATATTTCTTTTTATTTGAAAAATGCGTTCACAGACATTATTCAAATGTTAGAGAGATCTGTTTTGTTTAAATCTTTTTGCAGAAAGCATTGTTGCTATACTTAATAGAATGATTCCGCTCCACAGTATAACTTTGTTTTGTGACTCTCCGGATTTTGGTAGCTGTTTATTTTTCGTTTCAGGACTAGCAAAGGTTGTATCCTTGCTACTTTTTAAGGTTTCAGCTGATTGGGCGCTATCAAATATTCGTGATTTTTTATTCAGCTGCTCTTCATTTATTTTTAGAATTGCTAGATTTGATTTTTTACTCTCTTTTTTTCCATCCTCTTGAATTGTTTTTTTGTTTATTTTTTCTGGTATTCCTTGGTCTCTTGCGTCCGTATCTGGTTCTGGAGTCACATCTGGTTTTTCTTCTGGATCTACCTCTGGTTTTTCTGGATTTTCAGTTTCATTATCTGTGTCTGGATTTGTTTCCGGTACTGTTTGGTTTCCAGAATCCGTATCTGGTTCTGGAGTCACATCTGGTTTTTCTTCTGGGTCTACATCTGGTTTTTCTCCAGGGGTTATTTCAGGTTTTGATTCATTGTCTGGCTCTGGTTGAGTTTCTGTATCGGGTTCTTCTCCAGGTTCTATTTCCGGTTTCTGTTCTCCGTCTGGATTTTCTGTAGGCGGTACTTCTGGCTTATTTTCATTTTCTGGTTTATCTGTTGGTTCTTCAACAAGATCTCCTCCTGAGTCGATAGCTGAATCTTGCTCAATTGTCTGCCGCTGACTATACGGCGTTAAATGATGATGATCGTTCGGTAGTCCATCTGATACCTTGACAGTAAAAAGCGCTGGTTTTAACAAGTCCTGATTTAATGTAACGGTGAAGGTAAATATCGCTTGCTTGTGTTGGATAGTCAAAGTGTTCTCGTCATAGCCAATCGACAAAGCGGGATCAACATTCTCAAATGTAACAGCTGATTGTAGTATAGGTGCTAAGTCTCCTGAATAGTCAATTTTTGCTTTGATGGTCGCTGTTTGTCCTTTTCTTAATTTTGCGACTCCTGAATTGAAGGATGAAAATTCATCCTGAAAGGTAATTCGATTGACGTTGGCCCACTTGGTTTCTGTCCATTTGGCTGTTTCTATCTCCTCTGTGTGGACTGTCTGATTTATAGTAAGCGATAAGCTTAAGGCTGCAAATGTTGATATTAAGATGGTTGAATATCTCATAACTCTCTCACTCCTTGATTTTTTTGTATGCAAGAAATAAGATAGTAGAGATTCTACCTATATGTTTACTGTTTTTTTGTCTAAATTTATGAAAAAAACAGTAATATTTTCAAGTTTTAACAATTTAAGTAAAAAGGAGCCTCTTTCATGCAAACTCAAGAAGCGATTAAAACGTTTCTCTTGAAGAAAAAAAGCAATACAAAATTAGATATTTTTCTTTTCCTATCTGAACATCGTTTCTTTATTACTACACAATATTTAGCAGATCATTTCCATATGTCTGAATCAAATTTTTTACTATACATCAAAGAATTAGAACAAGACTTTGAGCGTCTCAATCTAACAGAACTGCATATTGATAAGCAAAAACCTTTTTTAAAGTTGAATTTTGAAGGAATTGATCCGGCTTACTGCTATTATCGTCTATTTGGAAGATACTGCAACGAATCAGTCAGTTATCAGATCTTGACTTCTTTGTTCAGCTGTCAGACAAATTCGATTATCAGTTTAAGTCAGCAAACAAACTATAGTGCCTCTTATTTGTATACGAAAATGAAAAAGATTAATGCATTTTTAGCATTGTACGGTTTGTCTATCTCCTTTTCTAATAATGGCAGAAAGTCTTTTTCTGGAAAAGAGGTACAAATTCAATATGCAGCATTAGATATTTATTGGAACATCTTTTCAAGTACTGCTACAGAATTTTATGATGAAGATCCGCAAGTAGTGGCTTTTATGATGAATACTTTTTTTAAAAAAGAAGTACTTGACCGACTAAATAGCGGTATGATAGATAAATTATATTTTCTATTAAAAATATGTAAAGAGAATTTTCCTGCAACTTCTGTGAAAGACGTACAAAAAGAATTCACAGAGTATGAATATATTGACTTTTTTATTGATCCCTCTGTAGATATTTTGCGACCTAATCTGCCAATTTGTCGCGAACAACGCATCTTAGTGAATATTTTAGCTCGACTTTCTATCACGAAAATCGAATCGGAAGAAACAAGCTTGGAGCAATACAAACTTTTAAAAAAAGCAAACGTTCCTCATGTTCTTTATTCAAGAGAAATGGTGGAGTCCTTTTGTACTGTATTTGATTTGTTTATACCTGAAAAAGAAAAGATTCTTTACTCATTGGCATTCGCACGAAATAAACTTTATAATGGATTTCTTAACTTCAATCAACCAAATACGCCCCTTCCTACTTTCATGCTTTATCAAGAACATAGCGTGTTGAAAGAAGTCCAAACCGCCATTGAACAATTTTATATGGATTTCAGAGAACAAAATCAACACTTGTTACCAGTTATTTTAGAAAAGGAAAATGTGCAATGGATGGTTGAAGACCTAGTACATTTGTATGATCGCTACAAAAAACAGCCGCGAATTGTGATTGGTGTGAACTATACGCGTGATTTTTATATCAGTAAAGATCTGATCGTTAAGATAGAACAAATTTTTTCAAATGAATCGATCAAAATACAAAATGATTTTATGGAGAACTGCAACATCGTTATCAGCGACTGCCCTTTGAAACAATTGCCTTCTCATATCAAAAAAATCTATATTTTAAAAGGAATCATCACACCAGAAGACTGGAAAAAAGTGATTATGAGGATCTCAGAATATATCTTTGAATTAAAAGAAGAAGCACTCATGGATCAATCGAAAAAAGAAAATCAAGTTACTTCCTAGACCAAATAAGATACATAAATCCGAATGCTTATTAACAACCTCCGGATTTATGTATCAAGAATTTGAACATCCTTCTTATTTACATAATAAAATTACAGTTTTTTTCACTAATTATCTTTACTTTTGTTTCCTTTTTCGATTGCTTCCCATAATCCATTTAGATAAACAGCACCTAATGCTCGATCATATAAGCCGTATCCTGGTCTTCCTGTCTCATTCCAGATCATTCTTCCATGATCAGGACGGATGTATCCGTTAAATCCGTTGTCATACATTGTTTTTAGTATGCGGTACATGTCTAATGAACCGTATTCGGATTTATGCGGTGCCTCATAGAAATCTCGATTAGCTAAAAATTTAATATTTCGAACATGTGCAAATGGGATTCGATCTCTTTGACAAAATTCTGCTAAAATCCCATATACATCATTTTCTGGATCTTCTGCAATACTCCCTGTACAAAGAGTGATTCCGTTATAAGGGCTGTCTACTATGCGGCACAACCAATCTAAATCTTCTCGATTCTTTACGATTCGAGGTAATCCAAAAATCGAGTATGGCGGATCATCTGGATGTACAGCCATTTTGACCCCTACCTCTTCACATGTTGGGATGATTGATTGGAGAAAATAGGCAAAATTTTCTCGAAGTTTTTCTTCGTCTACTGATGCATAGGCTTCAAGCAAGGATTTGATATGAGCTAAGCGCTCAGGTTCCCATCCCGGCAATTCAAATTCATTGCTGGAATGTTCGATGCGCGCGACGATTTCTCTTGGATCATCTGGAATATCATCAGATATAAAAGCTAACGTGGATGAGCCGTCTTCTAAGCGGTAGTCAAGGTCAGATTTCACCCAGTCAAATACAGGCATAAAATTATAGCAGATGACTTCTATTCCATATTCTGCCAAGTTTCGGATTGTCTGCTTATAGTTTTCGATATACTGCTCACGGGAAGGTAATCCAATTTTAATGGCATCATGCACATTGACGCTTTCAATTACTTTTAGTGTTAACCCACGAGACTCAATTTCTTCTTTTAGTTCTTTGATCCTCTCCCTAGGCCATACCTCTCCTACTGGTATATCCATCAATGTGCCTACAATCCCTTTGACCGCAGGAATCTGTCTGATTTCATCTAAGGTAATCTTTTCTTCCTGTGATCCGTACCATCTAAAAGTCATTTCCATGATAAATTTCCTCCATGTTCTTGTAAGTAATCCTGTAATGTTTTTCGTACGGCATTCGGTCCTGCTACCATCTTGATGAACATTTCTTCTATTTTTCTGCCAAGCTCTGCTTGGTAAAGATCTACACCAAAAATTTCTTTATTTGACAAAATAGGAGCCATTTTCTCATGAATATGTGATGTATCTTGCGTACCCAGTTGAATATCGGAAAGCTTATGCTGAAAGTCTGTCAATAGTGGGTCTGGACTCGGGATGAATGGTTTTCCTTGATCATCAATGCCAATAAGGTATCGAAGCCAAGCAGCGAGAGTCAATGGTATGAATACAAGTGTCTGCGGGTCTTTAACTTCTATTTCCATATATTTTTTAATCGTCTCACCATAACGAATCGCCACCTTTTGAGAGGTATCCGTGGCGATTCGCTGAGGCATATCAGGAATATTTGGATTAGAAAAGCGCACAGTAATTACTTCTTCCAGAAAGATCTTTGGATCAATGATACCTGGAGACTCCACAACTGGGAGGCCTTCATTGTACCCGATTTCAGAAACTAGCAGCGATAAATCTGGATCTTTCATCTCCTCAGCTATGCTCCTATACCCCAGTAAACAACCCATAATAGCTAAAGACGTATGCAAAGGATTAAGGCAAGTCGTCACCTTCATCGTATCTGCTTTATCTACCGTTGCACGATCAGTCAAGAATACCCCAGCTTTTTCGAATTTCGGACGTCCATTGGGAAAATGATCTTCCATGATTAAATAATGGATGTCCTCTGTATTGACAAATGGAGCAATATTATTTCCTTTTGCGGTTTGGAAAATCGACATATTTGAAAAGCCCTCTTTTGCCAACATTTTGCTAACTGACAAGGAAGGATTCGGGGTGATACGATCAATCATCGTCCATGGAAACGCAACAATTTCTTCATTCGATAAGTATTGGATAAATGTATTTTGTACATAACCTTCCTTTTGCCATTCTTTTGCGATCGTTAGCAAAGAAGTACGTAATTGAGTACCGTTTTGTGAAAAATTATCTGTAGAGACAAGTGCAATCGGCCAAGCTCCAGATAAAAAACGTTTATAAAGTAGCGCAGCAAGAATACTCATTGTATGTGATGGCTTCTTTGGACCATTTTTTATATCGACTGCAATCGGTCCTATATATTTATTATTTGTATCTTTCAATCGATAACCTTTTTCAGTAATAGCAAAAGTAACTAATTGTAAACTAGGATTTTCAAAGTGTCGAATCATCTTATCAAAGTGTTCAGAACAATCTGGATGACAATACAGACTGTCAGCTGTCGCAGCTAATATACGTTTGACGAACTCTCCACTGCTTGGCATGACCACTTCAAGAATCAAATCATCAAAATCTTGGTAAGCCCTTTCAATTATTTCTTCATCGAATGTTTCACAAACAATGACACCAGTGGACAATTCGCCTAGATCCGCTAAACGTTGAGCGATTTCTGCATGAAATCCTCGATAAAGATTTCCGCCACCGAAATGGATCCAGACAGGATTTTTTTGTCCATTTTCTCTTAATGATGCACGGTCAAAATGAGGTATTTCTACTTCTTTTTGAGATAATTCAGGGATAAAGTTCCTCCAGTTGTTTAAATCAATCATTTTTCCCCTCCTAAACTAACATATTAGTTTTTGTATTCAAGTGAATTTTATGCAATAAAAATCGCTATGTCAACCAAAATTTTACTATTTATACAAATTTACTAGTTAATGTGACATACCAGATTGTTTTTCAGACCTCTTCTGTTATACTACGTTCATAGAAATGATTTTGGAGGAATAAAGATGAAAAGCAGCTTGCAATCTCAAGCTTATCAAGCGATTCGTAAACAAATTATCTATGCTGACTTAGAACCTGGAAGGAAAATATCTGAAAAGGCACTGGAGGAACATCTTGCTATCGGCCGGACTCCCATTCGCGAAGCATTGATTCAACTACGTCAGCAAGAACTCGTGTATACGATACCTCAAAGTGGTACGTATGTTTCAAAAATTAATCTTGTTTCTGCAGAAAATGCTCGCTTTGTCCGAGAACAGTTGGAAGAGCAAATCATGATTGAATGTTGTTCCAAATTGGACACACAAACACGAATAGTGCTAGAAACGATTTTAGAAGAACAAGAAAAAGCAGTCAAAATAAATGACGAACGCGCTTTTTTCCGTGCAGATAATTTATTTCATGAAGCTTGTTTCGAAATTGCAGGAAGAAAAGAAGTTTGGAACTGGTTAGATGACCATAATACCCATTTAGAACGTTTCCGCTGGTTACGAGTGACCATTCAGGGGCTTCCATGGGAAACGATCATGGAACAACATTATGATTTACTCAAGGCTTTAGTTGATAAAAAACCAGAAGAAGCTCGATTTCAAACGGGATTGCACTTACACATGATGCTGAAAGAACAGGAAACTGTTACTCAACGTTATCCCGAGTATTTCCAGCAGTAGCATTTTCTTGCGACCTCTTCTATTTTTATAATTAACCTTCGTTTTTGAGTAATCTTTATTAAATAACAAAATATCCATTGACTTTGCAACTCCAATTAAATTACAATAATTATAAATAAATAATTATTATTGGAGGTTTTACTATGTCATTGATTGGGAAAAAAATCGAAGAATTTAATGCACATGCTTATCATCAAGGAGAATTTTTAGAAGTCAGTGAAAAAGATCTTATGGGGAACTGGAGTATTCTTTGCTTCTATCCAGCTGATTTTACTTTTGTTTGTCCTACTGAATTAGAAGACTTACAAGAACAATACAGTACATTGAAATCTTTAGGTGTTGAAGTCTTTTCTTGCTCTACCGATACCCACTTTACTCACAAAGCATGGCATGATACATCAGATGCTATCGGTAAAATCGAATACGTGATGATCGGTGATCCGTCTCATCAGATTTCTCGTATTTTTGATGTTTTGGATGAAGAGCAAGGATTAGCTCAGCGAGGAACATTTATTATTGATCCAGACGGAATCGTTCAAGCTATGGAAATCAATGCAGATGGAATCGGTCGTGACGCTAGTGCACTGATTGATAAGATTCGCGCTGCTCAATATGTACGTACCCACCCAGGTGAAGTTTGTCCGGCAAAATGGAAAGAAAGTGGCGAAACATTGAAACCAAGTTTTGATCTTGTTGGAAAGATTTAGGTGGTGGATATGTTAGACAAAGAAACTAAACAAAATCTCGAACAATATTTAGCACTGATTGAATCTCCTATTGTTTTTTCTGTTAGTTTGGATAATAGTGAAAATAGTCAAAAACTAGCTGAATTTACGAAGGAAATAGCAGAAATGTCTCCTAAAATCTCTTGGGAAAAAAGAGATTCGATGCGCACACCTAGTTTTTCTATCAATCCAGTTGGCAAAGAAAGTGGAATCGTTTTTGCTGGTATCCCCCTCGGTCATGAATTTTCCTCTTTTTTACTGGCTATGTTACAAATTAGTGGACGGGCACCGAAAATCAGTGAATCTTTGAGTCTTAAAATCAAAAAAATAACACAAACATTGCATTTTGACAGTTATGTTAGCTTGACTTGTCATAATTGCCCCGACGTTGTACAGGCATTGAATATATTAGCTGTATTAAATCCAAATATTACTCATACGATGATTGAAGGTGGGATGTTCCAAAAAGAAATCGATGATAAAAAAATCATGGCAGTGCCAACTGTGTTTTTAAATGGAGAAGAATTTAGTAGCGGACGCATGACGATCGAACAAATTGTTGAAAAAATCACTGGCCCTTTGATTGAAGAAGAGTTGTTTGAAAAAGAACCTTATGATGTATTAGTGATTGGCGGTGGACCAGCAGCTAGTAGTGCAGCTATCTATGCAGCACGTAAAGGAATCCGTACAGGACTTGTCGCTGATTCTTTCGGCGGACAAGTCGTTGAAACACTAGGGATTGAAAATATGATTGGTACCTCTTACACAGAAGGTCCAAAATTGATGCAGCAAGTAGAAAGTCATGTGCGTAGTTACCCTATCGACATTATGATGAATCAACAGGCCGTTTCCTTAAATAAAGAGCAACATTTTATTAATATTGGCTTAGCTAACGGTATATCACTTAAAGCAAAAACCGCCATCATCGCGACAGGTGCGCACTGGCGTTCTATCAATGTACCAGGCGAAAAAGAGTTTAAAAATAAAGGAATTGCTTATTGCCCACACTGTGACGGCCCTTTATTTAAAGGAAAAGAGATTGCTGTTATCGGTGGTGGTAATTCTGGTGTTGAAGCAGCAATCGATTTGGCTGGGTTAGCAAAACATGTATATGTTCTAGAATTCTTACCAGAATTAAAAGCAGATCAAATCTTACAGGATAAACTAGTCTCTCTTGCGAATGTCACTGTTATCAAACATGCAGCGACGAAAGAAATCAGCGGTACGAATCAGGTAGAATCTCTCTCCTATATCGATCGCCGTACGATGGAGATGCATACACTAGCTGTTTCAGGAGTATTCATTCTAGTCGGCTTACTCCCTAATACGGATTGGCTAGATGGAACGATCGAAATGAATCCAAGAAATGAAATAGTGACCGAGAAAAATGGCGCAACGAATATCCCCGGCGTTTTCGCAGCTGGTGATTGTACAGATAGTCCATACAAACAAATCATTGTTTCAATGGGTTCAGGAGCTACTGCAGCTTTAGGAGCATTCGATTATCTGATGCGCACTTGAGCTATGAAGATTGTAAAAAGTCAGAGAGCGGAAAAAAGGATGGTGACAAGAATTTTGTCACAATCCTTTTTGTTTTTTTGAATAATCGCTTTTTCTTCTCTTTTTCTTATATACTATAAGTAGTAAATAATTTGAAAAAAAGAAAGGTGACTGATTATGGCGCAAAATCGTATTTTTACGACAAGTTTTGCAAGCGTTTATCCTATGTATGTAGCAAAAGCGGAGAGAAAAGATCGTATAAAAGAGGAAGTAGATGAAATCATTTGTTGGCTGACGGGTTATTCCCAAACAGAACTAGAATATCAACTACAAAAACAAGTGACTTTCGAACAATTTTTTGCGGAAGCCCCTGTCCCCAATCCTTCACGTTCCTTGATTACAGGTGTTGTTTGTGGTGTACGAGTAGAAGACATCGAGGATAACTTGATGAAAGAAATTCGTTATTTAGATAAAATGATCGATGAGCTAGCAAAAGGCAAAAAAATGGAAAAGATCCTCAGAAGTTGATTTTTCCAGAGATATTCTTCTCCTTCGCTCATTTTGTAACATTTAATTTGGTAAAATGACTAGTTCACGTTAAAATAAGTCAAAGGAGGTTTTCTTATATGTTTGAGACGATTAAACAAAATATTCAAAAATACGCCTTATTAAGAGCTGCTGTTTATATTATTTCTGGGATTGCGATTGTGCTAAACCCTTCTGCTGTTTTTCATTTTATCGGTTATCTGATCACCGCCTATCTTGTTTTGCTTGGGTTGTTGAATCTTTTTGAGGCTTACCGTTTTAAAAGGAAAACAGGTTCTTGGAGTATCGGTCTGTTCAGTGGTCTTTTTTTCCTGATCTTAGCTCTGATCGTCTATGCTTTTGCACCTGCAATCGTTTCTATCCTGCCGATTCTTCTTGGATTAGCTGTTATCATCAACAGCTTGTTCCAGTTGTTCTTCAGCATGAATACAAAAGCTAAAAGTTGGAGTGTTTATAGTAGTATTCTGTTGTTGATTGGCGGATTCGTCTTATTGTTCAATCCATTCAAAAGTTTGATGCTTCTATTCCAAATATTCGGCTTTATTTTGATTTTCATGGGCATCCAGGAGATTATCAATTTCATCAGAATAAGAAAAATGACTATACGTTAATCATTTTTAGTTATTAAAATAGACCGTATAAAAACCAACAATCCAAAAAAATCTTTTGGATTGTTGGTTTTTTTGTGAGTATATTTTCCTATTTTTTCAATAATGTATGTTATGCTAAGTTCGGGCTATATTTTATACAAAGGAATGATGAGAATGGAATTTATTGGTATTTTATGCCTGATATTGATTTCAACAACGATTGGCTCACATATCTCGCGGAGATTAGGTATCCCAGCAGTGATTGGACAATTACTTGTTGGTGTTTTGCTAGGCCAAGCTGGATTGAATTGGGTCAAACCTGATATTCTAGTCCATGACTTTTCGGAGATTGGTGTGATCTTATTAATGTTTTTAGCTGGTCTGGAAAGTGATTTATCTCTTTTGAAAAAATATTTCCGACCTGGTATGTTCGTTGCTTTGCTTGGGATCATCTTCCCGGTTGTTTTTGGCTGGTTGACAGGCAAAGCATTCCAAGTTTCGGGAAATGAAGCGATTTTCTTTGGGATTATTCTTGCGGCAACTTCTGTCAGTATTTCAGTAGAAGTATTAAAAGAACTAAACGTAGTGAATACAAAAGAAGGATCAACAATTTTGGGTGCTTCTGTGGTAGATGACATTTTAGTCGTTTTAGTTCTAAGTTTCAGCCTATCTTTTCTAACGGGGGAAGCTTCTAGCAATGCTTCTTTACCGCTTGTTTTGATTGAACAGCTAATTTATTTTGTTTTTATTTTCTTATTAGTCAAATGGATTGCGCCTTTCCTACTTTCATTTGCAGAAAAAGTGTACGCAAATTCTTCTATTATCATCGTATCGCTAGTTATTTGTTTAGGAATGTCTTACGTAGCGGATCTTGTTGGGCTTAGCTCTGTCATTGGTGCTTTTTTTGCTGGGATAGCTGTCAGTCAGACAAAGGTTAAAGAAGAAGTATACCACAATGTAGAGGCTTTAGGATATGCAGTATTTATACCAGTATTTTTTGTCAGTGTAGGATTAGAAGTTGATTTTTCTGACTTTAGTGAACAACTACTCTTTATTTCTATATTGACGCTTGTAGCGATTTTGACCAAATTGCTTGGAGGTTATTTTGGTGCTCAGATTGCCGGTTTTTCTCAACATAGTTCATTGATGGTCGGTGCTGGTATGATTTCGCGTGGAGAAATGGCTTTGATCATTTTACAAATTGGACAGCAAAGTCAATTGATCGAACCACAGTACTATTCACCTTTAGTTATCGTGATTTTATTAAGTACACTTATTTCTCCACTTGTTCTCAAATATTTTACAAAAAAAGTTTATGAAGTGTGAGTAAATCAAAAAGAAGTTGTGAAAGAGACATCGTGAAAACCGTTTATTTGAAAAAAGGACTGTGACGATAACGCCACAGTCCTTTTACTGTACTTAAAAAGCAATTTTTTATTGATAATTTTGGTTGAGGTATTGCAATAGTTCCGATGCTCGTTTGGTTGCTGAATCATCATCTTCTTTATTTTCCAACATGCTGACCATCATATAACCTTGGTTATCAGGATTGAAAGCAAACAAGAAACTGTTCTCTTTCCCCTTTTCATCCTGTTTTTCTTTGATTTCCGCTGTACCAGTTTTCGCTGCCAACGGAATCCCTAAAGCAGAAAGAGAATGTGCTGTACCATTTACATCTTGCACAACTTCTCTCAGATCTGGCACGATCGTTTGTACTGCTGTTTCGCCGATGACATTCTTCTTATCTTTTGTCTCTTTATCTGCAATCAATTTAGGATAGACAAGTGTGCCATTGTTGGCAAAAACAGAATACATTGCTGCTTGCTGGATAGGATTAATTAGAAGTTCGCCCTGTCCATATCCAGTATCAGCTAGCAAGATATCTGAGTTAAAGCTATCTTCATTAGAAATTTGTGCTGGATTCATACTAATTGGCAAATCAAGGTCTTCACCAAAAATGAATTTATCTAAGCCTGTACGAAATTTTTTCTCACCCATTTTCAACGTTTCTTGTGCCATATATATATTATCGGAATAGATCAAAGCAGTTTTTAAGTCTACTTGTGATACATCACTGACACGCGTTACTTGATAAGATCCCCAAGAACTGTCTTTTTGCCATTTAAGCCCGTTGATCGTCAACACTTCATTTGGATCGATAGTGCCGTTGTCGAGACCGATTGCTGCTGTAATCATTTTAAACGTAGATCCAGGAGCATAACCTGTCGCAAATCGGCTGATGAATGGCTGTTCAGGATTTTCTTCATAAGCTTTGTAATCTTCTTGTGAGATCCCGTTTGTCATTTTGTTTGGATCATAGCTTGGAGAGCTAGCAAGCGCAAGAAGATCACCGGTTTTTGGCGTTGTCGCAACAGTTGATCCAGCTTTTCCTCCTAGACTGTCAAAAGCTGTTTTTTGTGCCTTCGCATCGATTGTCAATTTGATATCTTTGCCATTTTGAACTTCATGTTCGATCAGAACTTTTTTCTCTACACCGTCTGCATCTGTAATGCTTAATTTCCCACCTGTTGTCCCACGAAGATCCTTATCAAAAGCCATCTCCAAACCTGAGCGACCGATTTTTCCATTACTGCTTAATTCTGGATTCTTATCAATATCTTCTGCTGTGATATCTCCCACGTAACCAATCAGCTGAGCAGCTGCTTCACCCAAAGGATAATATCTGCCGTCTACTTCTTGAATGGTAGCTCCAGCTGGAAGTTCTGGCGTTGCTCCATCAATGATTTTCAATGGGACAAAGTAATCGGGTTGTACCCAGCTTTGTGAAATCGCCTGATTGATAGCATCTTCTGTTAAGTCGAAGGAGGAAGCAATCGCTTTGATATTGGCTGTTTTTTCGCCTCCATCTCCAAGTTTACTTGGAACGACTCCTAATTGTTTTAGTTTGCCTGTTGTTGCTAATGGTTCACCATTTCGATCTATAATATTCCCTCTTGCTGCTTCTTGTGTGGTCAGGCTTACTTTGTCATTTCCTTCCATTTCTGGAAAAACCAAGTTGGGTTGCCAGTTGATCGTGGTTTGACCATCATTTCTGTCTAATGTTCCTTTATAAGAAAGATCTTTCAATTCACCTAATGAGGTATTCATCTTTGCTTTATATGAAAAACTGTAAGTAGAATCGTCTTTTTTATCTACTTTTAGATTCGATATCTGAAGTCCTTTGACATCAGCAGCACCGTATATATTCTGGTATTTATCTAAGATCTCTTTTTCAGATAATGCACTTTTATTTGCCGCCTTTTTTGATGTCATTTCTGCAGCTTTGTTATAATCTCCCTTGTTCAAAGCTTGGACAAATTGCTCAACTGTCTTTTCTCCAGCTTCTACTGCTTGGGTTTCTTGATAGTGCTGGTAGTAAAAATAACCGCCACCCGCAGCTGCTATTAAGATCACTGCGCCGGCAATATAAGCGCCTGTTCGATTTTTGCCGTGCTTGTCACTTCTTTTCATTTTTTCCTCCTTCTCTTGCTTGTCATTCCTTTATTTCACTATTTATACCTGTTTATTCTAACATAATAAAAGAAGTCAGAACATAACATAGATTGTTATTTCTAACTTCTTTTATTTTCTTTACTTAATTATTCAGAAATTTTTTGATTGCTTCTTGGTTTTTGGTCAAATCTAATTCCAGAACACTTCCGGAAGGCGTATTGTCGTTGAAGTCCCAACTGCCGTCTACTGGTACGGATAATGTATCGATCTTTTTATTATTGTCTTTGAGGAAATCCATACCACAATCCAGAAGCACACTTTCTGGAAGGTTCGTTTGGATACTACCAAGTAATTTCCCAACCGCTTTGGGTAGCTTGAATATTGAAGTTACGTCTTTCAGCTGCTGAGAGATAGCTTTGATCACTTGCTGCTGCCTTCTGATCCTCCCGAAGTCTCCTTCTTTGTCTTCCCGAAATCGAGCATACTGGAGTAAAGTATTACCATCCATCACTTGCTCTCCTTTGTTTATATATACGCCATCTAAATCTAGAGATTTTTCTGCATCGATCTTGACTCCACCAGGAAACAGTTCATTAACGCAATCGATAAAATCTTGAAATGTGATACTTGCATAATAGGGAGCTTCAAATTTGAAATTTTCCTTTAATGTTTGATTTAATAAATCAACTCCCCCATAAGAGTAAGCTGCATTTATCTTATTCATTCCGTAACCTGGAATATCGACATATGAATCTCTCATGATAGAGATCAGTTTTGCTTGTTGTGTTTTCTGGTTGTATTGTGCAACCAGAAGTGAATCCGAGCGACCGTTTTCGTCTTTCGAACGAGCATCTGAACCAATCAAAGCCACATTTAGTGTGGTAGGGACACTTTTCGGCTCTACCTTTTTCACAGTTGAACTCTGTTTTGCAGACGAAAATCCATGGATAAACTCAATCGAAAAATAGCCAACTACTAATGTAAGCAGTAACAAAATAGATAATATGATTTTTTGAGATACTTTCATTGCGAATTCCTCTTTCTAAAAGAACCTCTCGCTTGAAAAATAAAAGATTGTACTTTATGATAATTCAAACTGAGAGTTTCTCAGTTTCTCTTTATTGTTTTTCAGGTCGATAGAGCGGCAACTCTTCGGCCTGTATCTTTGAAGAAATATTCAACGTGATTCCGATTCCTAAAGAAAGGATCAGATAACTTGTTCCTCCGTAGCTAACAAATGGCAATGGCACACCAGTCATTGGCATCAGCCCCGCGATACTTCCCACGTTCATTATCGTCTGAACGAATAGCAAAGTTCCGAATCCTAAAAGAAACAACCCAGCTTGCTGATTTTTACAGCGACTGCTTAAACAAAAGATTCTCATGCATAATGAGAACAATAAGAAAAGCACACACAATGCACCGATTAGCCCAAGCTCTTCTGTAATAATCGAAAAAATAAAATCTGTTTCTGTCTCTGGAAGATACCCTTTTTTTGTGATACTATTTCCTAATCCCCGCCCAAATATGCCACCATTATATAGTGCATAAAACGAATGGGTCATTTGATAGCCCGCACCATGACTATCGATAAAAGGATCTCTTAAAGTCGCGATCCTTTCATAAGCATGATTAAACATCTGTGGAAGCCAACCTTTATTTCCTAAATATAATACCCCGCCTGCTGCTCCAATCAGCAATGCAGAAAAAGTAACGATTAGATAGATCCCTTTTTTAAATGGAACCGCCGCTGCCCAAAATATGACCCACGCAATCGAAAGGATCATCAATGCTCCAGCAATCTTTGGCTGAAATAAAATCAGAAAAGTTATACCTACTGTAATCAGGAATGGTTTTTTTAGATCTTTTGGGCTACTATTTCCGTCACGAAAAAACCAGCTTAAATAAAAAATCAAAAAAAGATTTGCCAGTTCAGAAGGCTGGAATTGAATGCCAAACAGAGAGATCCAACGTTGTGCGCCGTTGACAGTGACACCGAATATCCCTATTCTTACTAATACTAAAAAGAAAATCGATAAGGCTAAACCGTATCCTGCTATTTTAGGGTGAAGTAAATAGTGTAGTTTGACTGAACGAGCTAAGAAGATCACGCTCCAACTCAAAAATATGAAAATTAGTTGACGCAATAATAGACTTTTTGTATTTTCATCGGCTTGCAATAAACGATAAGAACTGGCACTGTATACTTCTAAAAGACCGATCATGGACAAAGTCAAATAAGGACCCAAAATCCACCAATCGATCTTTTTTCTTTTTTTCACCGCATCTCCTCCTCACACAGCAATCCACTTGTCAGGTGAGGAGCGAGTTTGTCTCATCAAATAAGTCAGTCACAAAAATATAAAGAAAAGGTCAGAAACCTTTTCGAACAAGAATTCTGACCTAGCATCATCTCATCGTCCGAGTTTTAGCACTATACAACGTAAAGAAAACATTCTTAGCTATTGGAAAAAGCCTTAATCCGACAGTTTCTGTTTTACCCATTGGCGACTTTCGACGTTTCTGGGCAACAGCCTATGTTTGTATAGGAGCCTCACCTAACAAGGTTATTACTATATTCTATTTACGAGTTCATGATAGACTTTTCCTAATGATTAGGCAATGGAATTTGAAATGAAATAGTGAAATTTAACAATCTTTAATATTTTTTAGAAAAAAATAACAAATAAGTTGAAAGAATCCCGTTGCAAATTCTTTCAGTTGCACCAGGATTCTTTGATAATTTTTTAGTTTTATGTGTTTTTTTATATGTTTTTTCACTTTTCGGAATAAATATTTATTTGTTAAAGTAATTAAACAATCCGCTAATCGTTTGATCTGGCATTTCTATTTCCTTACCATCTAAAGTAACAGTAGTAACGACAAAATGGTCTTGCAATGGCGGAACTTCTAAGTACTGCCCTTGCAGAAAATCATTCACTGTTTCATATTCTTTTTTCATTTCTTTTGAATCTGTCGATGGTTTATAGCTTATTTTTAACATAACTAGTGCTCCTTTTTATTCGGGACGTGCAATCGTGAAAATTTCTCCTATTGCTGCATAATCATTTCCTGCCAAACGGCTTACAGCATTCAATTTTCTTGGATCGATCCTTCCTGTCTTATCATCATAGACTGTTTCATTTAAATGATATTTCTGTACTTCTAGCAAAAATAAATCAGCTGTTACTTTATTTTTATTCCGTATCTCGACATGTTCATATAAGGATGTTTCAAAACGAACTTTTGCTTCTGTCAATGCTGGTACTGAAATGATTACTGAATCAGTTAAAGTCAAGTCAGTCAGGTACAGTTCGCTTTCCTCATTAGGCAGATTGGCTGCTGTTTTATTTACTTCTTCTACGTTGTCCTCATCAAGGATATGGATAACAGCTTCTCTTGTCTCAAGAATATTCTTTGCTGTGTCTTTTACTGCATCTTGTTTTCTCTGGATCGCCAAGGATAAGATGGGTCGATTCGAACTGACGATATTGAAGTAACTGAAGGGTGCGATATTCACTATATCTTTTGCTGATTTAGTCGTTACTACTGCTACTGGTCTAGGGATGACTGAACCAATCAGCAACTTGTAATTTTCACGTTCTGTCAATTCTGAAGGACTCCGTTCAAACATGGTTTCGCCTTCTTTCTATAAAATTCGTTAAAAAGCAGATCTTGAAGACAAAATGAAAAGTAATGCTTTTTTCATCTTCTTAGAATCTGCTTTAAACTATCTATCAATTTTTCTTTTTTGTCAAGAATCTGTGCCGTGCGTGTTTTTTAGTTATTTGCTTTACTTGCGGCTTCGACATATCTTTTAGTGATCAATTGCGGACGGGTGATAATAGATCCAACTACGACTGAAAAAGCACCTAATTCATATGCTTTCTCTACTTGTTCAGGAGAGTCAGTATGTCCTTCCATAATTACTGGGATATCGACTTGTTCTATGATTTGATTCAATAAATCAAAATCAGGTGTCTGCGTCTTTCGTGAATATTCTGTATAGCCTGCTAAAGTCGTAGACAAAAGATCAAAACCATCTTCTTGCGCTTGAAGCGCTTCCTCAAAAGTCGAAATATCTGCCATAGCTAACCGACCGTGTTCGTGAATCATTTGGACAAGTTCAGCAGTTGTTTTTTCTGTCGGACGTTTACGAGAAGTTGCATCCAGTGCAATGATTTCTGCTTGCGTCTCCAAAAGTTCTTCCACTTCTTTTTCTGTCGCAGTAATAAACACTTCTGACCCATCGTAATCTCTTTTGATAATCCCTATTACCGGTAAATCAACGATTCGCTTGATTTCATTGATATCTTCTGTCGTATTTGCTCGAATACCAACTGCTCCGCCTTCTTTTGCAGCCAAAGCCATTCTCCCCATAATAAAAGAACTGTGTAGCGGCTCGTTTTCCAAAGCTTGACAAGAAACGACGACTCCGCCTTTGATTTGTTCCAGTGTATCCACAATATCTCCTCCAGTAATGTTATATAAAAATACAGCTTCATATAAAAATGTAACCCTTTTCTATTCAGGAGTCAATAATGAGCTATTTCTTTCAGCAGACCTTTCTTACTAAAAGAAAATTACTTCAAATTCTTCGTATACGACCAGCTTCTCTTCTGTAAATTCTATGTTCAACGCTTCTTTATAAGCATGTTTAAAAAACTCAGCATGGACTTTCCGCCAATAAGCTAATGTCCGATCCCCTTCTCCTTCTTTCCAAGCATGCTCTTTCGTGACTTCACTAAAAGGCAAGATGGTCACATTTATATTTTTGATGATACAAACTGGTTCATTTTTTCCATTCAGGACCACGTCTAATTGACCAACTTTTGGTAAAGGCTCATTCTCTTGTTTATACAGATCGTAACCACTTGATGTACCAGTCTTTATCTTTTTTACAACTAGTTCGCTCAACTCGTCTGCCATTTTTTCTGTATCCCCAAATGAAAAGAAACCTAATTTTTCTGATTGATAACTAGGATATTTTTCTTGGAACTTTTTGACATATTCTTCTACTTGCTGATACATAACATCCACCCCTTTGCTTTTTATAATGAAAAAACCATCCAGATACTAGTATAAACAATTATCTGGATGGTGAGCATAATGAATTATTGAATATTCAAGACACGCAGACTATCTTCAACGATTTGTTTTGGTGTTAAATGATAACGTTCATAAAGCTGCCCTACAGGAACGCTATCCGTGAATTCTTTCTCTGCACCAAAATTTAATACGTTCATTGAAGAATCACCATAATAACGACTGATATTTTCGCCAAATCCTCCTGACAAACTACCATCTTCTAATGTGATGACTAATTCGTGTGTTTCTTTTAATTTATCTAATGTTTCTACGTCATTTTCTGTGATCGTTCCTGGATTGATCAACGTTGCTTCGATTCCTTTTTTTCTAAAAGCTTTTACTGTTTCTTTTCCTAATTCAAGAAAACCGCCTAAAGCTAAAATTGCTACTTTTCCTCCATTATTTACTGTTTGATAGGCTGGAATACTATAATCATTTGCGATAGCTGTACCATGTTCTACACCATGTGTAGGAATTCGGATTGCTACAGGCTGCGCTGTTTGTTCGAACGCCCAATCTAGCATAGAGATCATATCCTCTTTTGTTGCTGGAGCAAGATATTTGATGTTCGGGATACTTGATAAGTAAGGAATGTCAAATGTTCCTTGGTGTGTTCGGTCACTAGCTGAGATCGTTCCGCCACCGACTAAAATAATCACTGGATTCTCGTTGATCGCTAAATCATGTGATAATTGATCATATGCCCGTTGCAAGAAAGTACTTGATTGGAAGACGACTGGACGTACTCCCTGAGAAGCCAAAGCAGAAGCGAAAGTGATAGAGTGCTGTTCAGCGATCCCCACGTCAAAATAATGATCTGGATGTTTTTCTTGGAATGTTTTCAGTCCAAAGGCGCCTGGTATCGCTGCATTGACTGCGGCAATAGGAGCTGTACTTGTTTGCATTTTCTTATCCAAATAATCCATGATGATCATATTAAATGTTTCTCCAGAAGTTACTTGCTTTGCCTCCCCGGTGGACAGATCAAATGGTACATGCCAATGATATTTCATTTTATTATCGATTGCCGGCTGATAACCGCGACCTTTTTCCGTATGGACGTGAAGTACAATCGGATGATCAATATCTTTTACTTCTTCAAATAAACGGATCACCGTTTCCAGATCGTTTCCATTATCCACGTAACGATAATCAAATCCCATTGCTTTAAATAGGTTATTGCTGCTTTTACCGTTGGTTTGACGAAGCTCAGCTAAGTTTTTATATAAACTGCCATGATTCTCATCAATAGACATCTCATTATCGTTTACTAATACGATTAGATTGGATTGTAAAACACCACCATTGTTCAATCCTTCAAAAGCTAAGCCACCACTTAGGGAGCCGTCACCGATAAATGCTACCACATTTCCTGATTCTTTCTTCAGATCTCTCGCTTTAGCTAAACCTGTTGCTAAGCTGATAGATGTAGATGTGTGCCCCACTGTAAAATAGTCATGTTTACTTTCATGTTGGTTGGAATATCCGCTCACTTCACGGTAATGTCCTTTTTCAAAACCATTTTTTCGACCAGTTAAAAGCTTATGACCATAAGACTGATGGGAAACATCCCAAACGATTTTATCCTTTGGTGAATCAAATACATAATGAAACGCAATCGTTAATTCTACTACACCTAGATTCGGACCAACGTGCCCACCTACATCGCTGTCCTTTTGCAAGATTTTTTGGCGCATCTCTTCTGCCAACTGTTTCATTTCCTCAACAGATAATTTTTTGACATCTGCGGGGCTATTGATTGCATCCAATACATGTAATACTGTACTCATAATACATTCTCTCCTCCGTACTATCTTCTTTTAATGAAAATAGATTTGTTACACTTTATCTATTCTACTACTTAGAGTTGACTCTAAGTCAATAGCATTTTAAAAAAATTTCAGAGAAAGCTTGTTATATAAGTAGATCTTCGCACGAATCAGGACTCAAATAAAAACCTTCTACAGACAATTAAAAAGCTTTGTAGAAGGTCTCCTAATTAAGGTCTCATCAAGAAATATGTTTTTTTAATAGGTGAAGTTCCTGAGCAATATGATACAAATGGATGTTTGCACCTTTTAATGAGATTGGATAGATCTTTGTCTTTTCAGTTTCTAATCCATTTTGATAGCTAGCAGCATCGCACAAAACCACTCTTTTTTTCGCACATAGACATTCATCAGGCAATTCTTCTAATGAACGAAATAAAATAGGATTTATTTCAGCGATGCCTTCTTCCGCATACAAATGAAATTGGGTTCGATAAAAAAATTGTTTGACTGAACTTTCTGAAACAACAAAAATTTCTATTTCCTGTCTCCCCGCTTGTTCACTGTTGATCAAAGAAAGACTTTTGACGAATTTTCGAATGAAATTTTCATTCCATCTTAGTTGGATTTGATTTTTCTTTTTCCACTCTTCCAATATTTCTACAATTTTTCCGTACAGAAGTTGTTCTTTTTCTGATAGAAGATAGATCCTTTCCGGTAAAAATACTTGTCCATCTGCCCACAACGTACGGACAAATTGTAAAAAGGATTGCTTGAAAATAAAATTTTCTGCATCGTCGATTTCAGCGATACTAATAATCTGTAAAATCAATTCATTCAGTGATAGGTCATTGAGAACAAAATTTTTATAAACAACTTCGAAATCTTTTCTTAACAGCTCCATGTTCTCATTGGTATAATTTCTACTGTTGAACAAAGAAAAAATATAATAGACATCTTCTTCTTGTAAGTCTAGAATTCCTTTTTGCTCTTCCAATCCTTGACAGACTAATTGAAATAACGGCTTCGTTTCTGCGCTTTTCTTATCTTCTTCTTTCAGTCCAAGGGGAAATGCCTTTCTTCCGATTGCGATCTCTATTCCTCGTATGATAAAGGACTTTTCATCTTCCGAATATCTTCTTTTAAAAAAATGAGTCTCTACATAATCAATCAACTCGTTACAAGCTTCTTCTACATACGGATTTTTATTTTCATAGCCTTCCCAATTGACATAACGTACTAAAGCTAGCAAGATGTTCCGCGAGTCAAATTCTGGGATAATGATTTCTTTATTTTTCAAATAATCATTTTCTTTAAAAAAATCCAATACGATTTTTTTGATTGTATATACTTTGCTCAAAGAAATAAATTCAAGATCAGCCAGTTCTGTACTCGTGAATATACCATTAAAATAATAACTTAAAAACTTTAAAAAATAAGATTGACCGTACAGAAACTGTGTGAGCTCAGAAAGAGCAATACCATGTTTGAATACGAGTTTATACTTATGCTTCTCTCTTACTTGTTCTTTTATACAATATTCTAGACACTCGGCTAGACTTTCTAGATCGTGAAGGATCGTTGGTGTAGTCACCCTTAGAGAAATAGCTGTTTGTTCGATGTCTATTTCTTGGAATTCAAATAATTGTTCACACAGATACACTTTTCTAAATATATTTCGCTCGATGTAATTTTCCAGCATTCCTGATACACGCCTCCAGTTTTTCTTATGATTTTATTTAATCATATCTGTAAATCGTATTTTTGTTTCCTTTTTATTTAGAAAAGCCCTTTCAAAAACCAATAAAAAAAGAAACTGGGACAAAAGTCAAACAAGCTCACAATTTCAGCCTCATTGTAGGTAGCTTTGAGCCGTTTGGACTTTTACCCCAGCCTCTTTCAAGAATGGTTATTCAAAGATGTCAGCGTCTAGTTCTTTGACTACATCTTTCAACAATTGGATACCAGCTGCGCTGTTACCAAATGGATCTAGTGCCGGGCTGAAGACACCTATGCCGTAACGATTTGGCACAGCTGCCATCAACCCGCCGCCTACACCGCTTTTTGCAGGTACACCAACATGGACGGAAAACTCTCCTGATTCATCATACAAACCAGCAGTTGTCATAATTGATTTGACGATTGTAGCACTTTCTTCAGTAATGATTTGTTTGCCATTCCAAGGAGCAATTCCTTTATTTGCCAGCACAGCAGCTAATTTTGCTATGCCTGTAGCGGTGACATTGAGGGAGCATTGTCTGAAATAAGCATCGAGTATCTCCGGTACGTCTCCTTCGATCATTTGATTACCTTTCATATAGTAAGCAAGAGAGCGATTGATATCACCTGTTCTTGATTCAGAATGATAGATTTCTTCATTCAATGTGATATTAGGATCATCACAGATCTCTTTCATAAATGACAAGATTCGCTCAAATTTTTCATCTGCATCTTTACCGGCAATCAACGAGGTTGTTGCAATCGCTCCTGCATTAACAAAAGGATTCATTGGATGTTTGCGATGATTGATTTCCATATTCATGATAGAATTGAAGGCAAAACCGGTTGGTTCCGTGTTGATTGTTTGAAAGACTTTTTCTATTCCGTTGTCTTTGATTGCTAATAACAATACGGGAACTTTTGACATGCTTTCGATGGCAAAGCGCACATCGGCGTCTCCTCCCTCAATCAGTTGTTTTGTATCCAAATCATAAATCGCCATACCTAATTGTTTGGGATCCACTTCAGCTAATGCTGGAATGTAATCCGCCACTTGTCCTGTTTGATAATAGTGGAAATTTTTTCCAATCAATTGTTCTAATTCTTTTACTTCCATTTGAATAACCAGCTTTCATTTTTTATTTTTCTGCATGCTGGAATTTATGACGGCATGCGTAGATCGTAAATGGAATAACTAAGACGATAAGATAAGAAACAATCAGAATCGTTTCATAAATCCCATGCTGTCCAGCTGCGATACTAGCAGGTGGAACAAATGAGATACAAAAAGCAAAAAGTGAAGTCAAAAGACCTAAACAAGCAACGATTACTTTTACAACTTTTCCGCCTGGAACCTGATAGGCTCTTTCAAGACTGTCATCTTTAAAAACCAGCTTCAAATAGCCCGCGAAAAACATAAAGTACAACATCAGGTAGATTACAACAGTCAATGACATCGCTGCAAGAAATGAAAGATTATTCCCCCCGCCGCTTAATGTAAAGACGGCTGCCCAGATTGTTGCAACGATCCCATTTGCGATCATCAAATGAGCAGGAACACCGTGTGTGTTTTCTTTTGCAAAATATTCAGGAAGTAATCCTTCTTCTGCTGCTACGTGAAGTGCTTTTGAAGGAGAGGTTACCCAAGAAGCAATTTCTCCGATGACACCTAAACAAACAAGAATCGCAAGAATTTTCGCAATCCATGCAAGATTTGGATCAATGTGTCTTAATAGGAATTCTAACGATTGAATCACCCCTGTATTAAGAGACAAACCATGTTGAGGTACTGTAGTAGCGACGGTCAATCCGCCAAAAGTATCTAAAATGATTGCCAGAATAACCAATACAAACATTGCTAATGGATAATCCTTTTTAGGGTTTTCCATTTCATTTGCATGACTGGCAGATGTTTCTACGCCCATATATGCTAAAATAAAGGAAACAAAAACAACCAGCGTAGGCAATTTCGAAAAATCAGGAATCAATGTTTTCATAGACAGTATCGTTTGTAGTGGAGCGCCTGAAGCGACATAATGGATCCCTAAGCCAAACAAGACTAATGCTGGCAACAAGATACCAGCTACAAAACCGATCCGAGCAATCAATGAAGTGTATTTGGTTCCTTTTAACTGTGAGAGTAAAATAGCCCAGAAAATAATCAATAGGATTGCCAATTTCAGATATTTATTGTTTTGTATAGCACCAATACCCGTTGCATAGGATAATGCACCAGTTAAGAAATACAGCATGGTCAAGTAGCCAACTGTTATCTCAAACCATTGGAAAAAGATTGCGGCAAAACCGAATCGTTTTCCCAATGTGCGACTGACCCAAGTATAGACACCGCCTTTTTCCCATCCTTTCACCGTTGCCATCTCTGCTGCGCACAATGCCACAGGGATAAACCATAGCAAACCGCCTAATAACAAGAAAAATACTAAGCTGAAGCCTGAGGTCGCGAATGTGGGATATTCATATAATGAAACGACCATTGAGATGGTCATAGCCAAAAAGCCAAAGAACGTTAATTTTTTTGCAGGAATTTTCGTTTTGCTTTGTTGCATGAATCTTCCTCTTTTCTATTTGAATTTGTTTCAATTGAGTTTGTTGCCAAAGAAGAAAAAGTCCAATCCTTCTTCTTGTTCTTCTTTTGTAGTAGTGATCGTTGTAAAGTGCATCGCCGATTTTAAAATCACTGTTGTCAGCACATAGGCATACACGGCAGTAATGATGACACCAATCACTTGAATCCCTAAGAAGTACCAGCTGCTTGGATTCGTTAGTAAATGGCTGTTAGATGCAAAGATCCCTATCAGAATCGTACCTGTGAATCCGCCCATGCCATGAACACCCCACACATCAAGTGCATCATCCCATTGTTTCTTTTTACGAAAATCAACAGCAGCATGACAGACGATACCCGCAATGATCCCAATCAGCATGGCACTTTTTGCTTCTACATAACCGGCACAAGGCGTAATGGCTGCCAATCCAGCAACGGATCCTGTTAGTACGTCGACAAAATCAAAGCCATTTCCTTTTACTTTTGCAATGATCAGCCAAGTAATCATCGCAAATGCAAGAGCGATGAATGTTGAACCAAATGCATTGACTGCTTGTTCATCTGCTCGAAGTGCACCACCGGAATTAAAACCGAACCAGCCAAACCAAAGCAGTCCTGTACCGATAGCAGCTGCCATAAGACTGCTATGCTGACTTCTTTCTCCTAAAGGAATCTTTCTTTGACCAAGTGTGAGGATACATGCTAAAGAGCCGAATCCAGCTGTCGTGTGGATGACTGCTCCACCAGCGAAATCTCTAAATCCCATCTGATCCAAAAATCCGCCACCCCATATCCAGTGGCAAACAGGGAAATAAATCAGCAGATTCCAAAAAATAACAAGTATAATATAGCCTTTTAAATTCAATCTCCCTGCAAAAGCTCCTGTCATCAAAGGAACGGTAATCACGATAAACATCAGTTGGTAAAGAAAGAACATTAAAAATGGAATCGTTGCACCATGAAACATGTTGGGGAAGCTTGTAACATGTCTCATCAAAAAGAAATCTGCCGGGTTTCCAATAACACCGCCGATATCCCGTCCAAAGGCCAATCCGAATCCACCAAATACCCACATAATCGTTGTTATCCCAACGGAGAGAAAAGATTGAGACATGATCGTTAGTATATTATTCTTCCGTGCTAATCCGCCGTAAAAAAAAGCTAGACCAGGAGTCATCAGGCAAACCATTGCTGTACATAAAATCATGAATGCTGTATCTCCTGTATTGATAGGTAATGTATTCATTTTTTTCGCCTCCTTTCTACGATTACGAGTATAAAAGAAGGTGTAGTTGTTTTTTTCTTCTGTTTTTTTGAATTAATACTTGCATTTATAAAAGACAGACAATTAATAAAAGCTTGATGTGTTGTGCTCTTTTTCGTTTTTCACACAAATAAAGACAAAAAATAAACGGTCTTCTTTTTATAGAAAACCGTTTATTTTCGTCTTTTTTTATTTTTAAAGATATTTTTTCATAAGGAATAAAGAATACTTCATATAAAATATATAAAAAAGAACCGCAGCGAGTGTCGCTACGGTTCTCAAATTTGTTCTTCATTTCAACATAAGTTTTTCTTCAATTTGCTTATAATTTGCGTGCAAAGAATGAAACGACTAATACTAAAATGATTGCACCGATCAATGATGGAATGATAGCCATTCCTGCAATTGTTGGTCCCCAAGTTCCTAGTAAAGCTTGTCCAATTGCTGAACCTACTAAACCAGCAATGATGTTTGCGATGATCCCCATTGATGATCCTTTATTCGTGATTGCTCCTGCAATTGCTCCAATGATACCGCCGACGATTAATGCCCAAATAAATCCCATTTTAAATTCCTCCTAACTGACTTCTTACTTCTTATTGTACACGTGGTTCGTTATTTTCTTTGACTTTTTGTGCACCTTTGCCTACAGCAGATTTTGCTTTATCTGTTTGGCGTGAAGCAAATTGTCCTGTGGATTTTGCTGCTTCTGTTACTTTGTCTTGTACTGTTTCTTGATCTTTTTGGTATTCTTCTTGTGTTTTGATGTCTGCAACATTCACATTCACTTCGATAACATCTAAATGTGTCATATTGTTTACTTCAGTACTGATCAATTCTTTGATTTGGTTGTAAATATCTTCGATGTCTTTACCGTATTCTACGATCACATCTAGATCCACAGCTACTTGTTTCTTACCTACTTCTGTATTGATACCTGCTGTTACGTTATCTGTGTTGACTAATTTTTCAGCCATATTTGAGAAAAATCCGCCATCTAATGTCAATAGACCATCTACATCTTTCAATGCATAACCGATGATTTTTTGGATGACTTTGTCTTCATAAGTCAATTCACCATTCATCATGCGGTTTTCTCCTTTTTCATTTGCCAAAACTGATCCATTTGTTGTATTCATGTTTTTGTTTTCCATCTTTGTTTCCTCCTATGATTTAAAAAATTGATCAACTATTCCTGACTGTTTCAAATAAAAACCGATTCCTGCGCCAATTGCTGTCATGATTATGATCAACAATGTCTTGAAAAATCCAATCGTTAACCATAAAACAGCTAGCAGTAGTCCAAGACCCCCAAAGATAATAGGGAGCTTGTATGCTGAAAATAGTTCTTTCATTATTTGGCCCTCCTATTCCACTCGAGAGTGCTTGTAGTCTCTTGTATCTTCTTGTTCTTCATAACCGCTGTATGTGACTGCCACTTTGACCGTTTCTTTTGTTCCGAGTACTTTAGTTACTTCTTCTTCGATATCTTGCATCAATACACCTGTTTTCCCTACTAATGAAGAAGTTCGTTTCAAGTCTCCGTTGACATGGATATGGATTCGATTTTTCGTTGAACGTATCCGTACTTTAGGTGAATGAATGAACTCTTCTTCGTGTAAATGGGAACGTACCAACCCTTCGATCGCTTTTTTGTCGATTGTTAGTTTGCCATCTTCCCGTTTCATAACGAAAGTTCCTCTTGACTTTGGATAGAAAAGAACGACTAGCAAGATGATAATAGCAAGAACGGCAAATACTACAGCTGCCCAGAAAATATATTGTTGCATGTAGTAATTCGTTAAAGTAAAGAAGCGAAATCGTTCCAATTGTTCAGGCATAATATACGGCGCATTGATCAACGCAATCGCTAGAAATACTGAAAGTAGCAGTAAACTCATGATAACACCGATTATTTTTAACCCCTTATTCATTTTCCACCTCCTATAAACTTATTTTTACCCTGTAAATAACTCTACCGACAATCACAGTATAGATAGCGAACAGTTAGCATAGCATCAGTAAATAAAGCGCTACCAAACATTGCTGGATCATAACGGCGTTTTATTGCCAGTCTGATACTGAAATAACAATTGCTTACTTATTCTCTATTTATTTTTGATTGCTGGCTATACTTAAAGGATATTATTCAAGATTAAAAATTGCAAAGATTATGCTCAGTTATTATTACAAGATTCTATTTATTTATTAAATTTTTTCGGAGAATTAAAAAATACAATAAATAACTTTAGTTACTTTAATGCGTTCTTACTTTATTTTTATATTATCATTTTTCTTATTCACTTCTTTGGTTTATACTATTCTTATAAATAAAAACGAGGTATGTCCTATGATGAAAAGATTGTACTATTCATTGATCATAACGATTGGCTATTTGATTGTATCAAATCTAGGAAATATGGTATTTGGTATCAGTAAAGAATTCAGTTGGACTACTACATTATGGGAATCTCTATTCTTTTTCATCTTCGTATTTTTGTTACAAAATTATCGAAAAAAATAAACATGTGCCATCTATCTGTTGGCACATGTTTTAGGATTTATGGTACTTTTTATTCGGCAATCCATTTTATTTTTCTACTTCTTCTTAATACCTCTAACACTTTTGATTTATAAACTAATCCAATGCATCTACTTGCGCTTATTAAGCTATTTCAGCTAGATAGTACCACCCCATGCGTCAATGCTTGATTTTCCTTTTGTATAACATTGTATAAGCAATAAAGGACAAATAAGTGGTGATTACACCAAACCATTGAATAAGAAAAATTCTGATACGTAAATAAACATGAACTTGAAAAAATTAATGAATCGGTTAGCTACTACGTAGTTGTCTTTTTTCTCATACAGTTCTGTTAACTTACACTTCTCTTCGCTAGATAATAAAAAATCCTCCAACTGTATTGTCCAATATAATCCCAGGCATCTAAACTAGCATTATAGAAGAGACACACATAGAATCTAAAATAACTGGTTTTAAATGTTTCTTACAATCAAAAAAAGCTGTTAAATGCACTCCACACCTTCATACTCTATCATTTTTTATAAACGATATATTTTTATTGTTTTTCGATAAAAAATAGTTGTTTTACAATAATTATTCTGCTATATTTTAGCTATCAAAGATAAAAGAGGGATAAAAATGAAATTTAAAACATTGCTATTAAAATTTGTCGTTTTAGGTATAAGTGCCGTATTTATTTTGTTCGGCGTACTTTTTTATACTCAGATCGCTACAAGCGAAAAAGGATTCAATTTTGATTGGCAGACCACATTATTTGTTTCTGTCATTTACTTTGCCCTTCTCCTAGGGATCGTTATTGCTTATTTCTTATTGAAACTATTGAAAAAAATCGAAGATAACCAAGCTTTTTCCACTCAAAGCTTAAACATACTAAAAAAAATCGAACGAACCATTTTGTTTATTGGTTTCGCCTTTTTTGGCTTACTTCCTAAATTTATGAAAGTAGCGGATTTAGACGATGCTCCAGGTTTGATGTTGGTAGGAATCGCTGTCGTATTCATTCCTTTTGCAGTATACACATTAACAAGCGTGCTGGAAAAACTGCTTGAACATGCGATTTTACTTAAGACAGATCATGATTTGACAGTGTGAGGTGCGACATGGCAATTATCGTTAATTTAGATGTAGTATTAGCTCAAAAAAAAATGAGTGTGACTGAATTGAGTGAGAAAGTGGGCATTACGATGGCAAACATCTCTATTCTAAAAAATGGAAAAGCAAAAGCCATCCGTTTTTCCACTCTCGAAAAAATCTGCCAAGTTTTGGAGTGTCAACCAGGTGATTTGTTGACCTATAAAAATGACTCGAATACTATACCAGAAGAATAAAATAAAGTAGAACAAACAGTAAATAAAAAATAATCTGAATGATAGATGTGTGAGACTTTTAGAAGTTATTTACGTCTATTATTCAGATTTTTTATTTCGATTGAATACCGTTTTATCTATAAATAAGATATGTACTGACTCATACAAAGGGGGCCTTTTCTTCTCCATGTACTATCACTTTTCCTGATACAACTGGTTTCCTGTTACGTTGTAGTTGGATCTGCTTTTAGTATAATACTTTATTCATTCCACCAGACTGATAGCAGTTTGAGCAGTCTAAATAATCATGTAGTATTACAGGCCATTCTGTTTCATACCTTGAAGTGCTTAAAACTTCAGCTAATGGCCCATTGTGTTAACTCTTACTCCATTCTTTTTTAGTAAGCTCCCATATATACTGTAAAGCCTTCTATATATTATGTCATGTTGCTTTTTAACATTTACTATGTAGTTTTGATAAAATGATTTGAATAACAGTGATGGACAATTCTTTTTTATTTTTAACATTATTTTGATAATAATGATTATTTATTTAAAAATACATTAGATAACATTTGTTACGACACGAAAAAGCTTCACAAACAAATATCGTTATTTTAAAATGAGGGCGAACTCACACAATTAGGAGGAATAGTATGCCATTTATTGTTTACTTTTTTCTTTCATTACTCGTGATCTATATTCCATTACCAACATTTTTCCTGCTCGTCAATCGTCTAGCAGAGCAACATGATACGATTGCTGCTCTTACGAAACTTTGTTTACTTCTATTTGTTTGTCTAGATTACTTTACGAGCTATTATTGGCTAAAACAGACAAGAGTAAAAAAGAGATATTATTTCTTCCTTGTCTTTTTCAATCTCTTTGAGTTTCTGATCCATTGCTTTTTACTTCATCAGTATCATACGATCCATTTGTGGATCATCTGGGTTTTCAAAGTGGTCGTATTATTTTGTATGTTCACCTTTCCTATCTCAAGAAAATTTAGGGAGGCATTGTTTTATTAAAGAAGCTTCTCTGTATCAATAAAGACACATTTAAGGAAAAACTTTTAAAAATCTAATTGGGAATTTGCCCGCATAAATAAGAGGCTGTGACAAAAGTCTTGTCACAGCCTCTTATTCCGTATAAACAGTGTTCAAAAGCTTGCATCTTCGATAATATGCCCAACCAAATGAAAAATATGAGAAGCTATTTTTGTTTGGCTGTTCTTATTACTTGATGAAGAACAGCTTTTTCACGACCTCTTTTTAAAAGTCTTTTTACAGTTTTCGAGCAAAGAATGATACGATTAGTACTAAAATGATGGCACCAATCAATGATGGCACGATTGCCATTCCTGCAATACTTGGTCCCCAAGAACCTAATAATGCTTGACCAAGTGCTGATCCAACTAAACCTGCTACGACATTTGCAATAATCCCCATCGAAGAACCTTTATTCGTGATTGCTCCTGCAATTGCTCCGATAATTCCTCCGACGATAAGTGACCAAATAAATCCCATGTTTCGTTCCTCCTAATGTTTTACTTCCTTATTACTGAACCCGTGGTTCTGTATTTTCTTTTACTTTTTGTGCGCCGCTTCCAGCTGCTGATTTTACTTTATCTGTTTGATTCGAAGCAAATTCACCGGTTTTTTTCGCTGCGTCAGTTACTTTGTCTTGCACCGTTTCTTGATCTTTTTCAAATTCTTCTTTTGTTTTGATGTCCACTACGTTAGCGTTGACTTCGATCACTTCTAAATGTGTCATATTTTTTACTTCTTTGCCGATTACTTCTTGCATTTCTTCAAAGATTTTTTCGATATCTTTGCCATATTCCACAATGACATCCATATCAACTGCTACTTGTTTTTTACCGACTTCTGTTTCGATCCCAGCCGTTACATTATCTGTATTCACAAGTTTTCCTGCCACATTAGAGAAGAAACCACCGTTTGCAGATAATAAACCGTCTACTTGTTCAATTGCGATTCCGATGATTTTTTGCACAACTTTATCTTCATAATTCAGCTCACCGCGCATTGAATCTTCCTGTTCAGAATCATGCTTTCCTTGGTTATTTGTATGATCAGAACCAAGTTTTCCTTGTCCGTTTGTGTGGTCAGAACTAAGTTTTTCTTGTGCTTTCGCATGGTCAGAAGGATGTTTTTGCTCTTCCACAGGTTTAGAAGGATCGATTGCATCATGTTGTTCTGGAACTTTAGATTCTGGAGTTCCTGGATGATGAGGTGCATGCTTTTCTGCATCATGTTTCTTCTCTTCTACTCCTTGTTGAACGTTAGGGACTACTGGATCTGGATGTGCAGATACTGGTGCTGTTTTGTTCTTTTCATCGTTCACACCATTTGATTGGTTTGGTGTCGTTGGGTCTGGATGTGCAGACACTGGTTTTTGGTTGTTCATTTTATTGTTATTATTTTTGTTATTGTTATTCATGGATGTTTCCTCCTAAGATTTAAAATAGTGATCTAAGATTTTCGTTTGTTTCAGATAAAAACCGATAGCGACGCCGATCGCTGCCATGATCAAGATCAATAAGGTCTTGAAAAAGCCCACGGTGATCCATAAAACGGCTAATATCAATCCAAGTACCCCAAAGATGATAGGGAGCTTGTATGTCGAAAATAGTTCTTTCATTTTTGGTCCCCCCCTATTCTACTCGTTTGCGGTCATTGCTTCGTTTAGCTGGTTCTTCAAAGCCTGTGTATTTCACCGATACTTTCACTGGCTCTTTTGTTCCCAATATGTGTTGTACTTCATTTTCGATTTCTTTCATCAATGTTCCTGTTTTACCAATGAGTGCTGAAGTTCGTTTCAACTCCCCTTTTACATTGACGGCGATCTTGTTTTTCGTTGCTTTGACATTTACTTTTGGTGAATGGATGAATTCATCTTCATGCAAGTGAGAACGAACCATTCCTTCAATTGCTTTTTTATCCAACGTCAACTCCCCATCACCATGTTTCAGTAGAAAGTTTCCGATTGTTTTTGGATAAAACAGGAAAACAAGTAACGTGATAATTGTCAAAATAGCAAATGCAACGGCAAGCCAAAATACATATTGTTGCACGTATGAATTAGTGATGGAAAAGAATCGAAACTTCTCTAGCTGAAAAGGCAATGGATAGGTTGCACTTAATAGTATCGCAAACAAAAGCACAGATAGCAAAAGTAATGTTCCGATCACTCCGATCGTTTTTACACCTTTATTCATTTTCGCACCTCCTCATAGGGGTGAAACGATCAACTTCTTATAAGTTGATCGCTTCTCCACCAGTTACTCCGTAAATTTGGGCTGTAACATAACTTGCTTTATTCGATGCTAAGAAAACATAAACTGGTGCTAATTCTCCTGGCTGACCTGCACGTTCTAGTAAACTTTGCTGACCAAATTCAGGGATCGAATCAGAAGGTTGTCCTTCGTCTAGTTGTAATGGTGTCCAGATTGGACCAGGTGCTACACCATTTACACGGATTCCTTTAGGTGCAAGCTGTTTTGCTAAACCGATCGTAAAGTTAGCGATTGAAGCTTTTGTTGCTGCGTAATCTAATAAATGTTCGCTTGGATTGAATGCTTGAACAGAAGTTGTTGTTACGATTGCTCCTCCTGCTGGGATATGCGGAACAGCTTCTTTCACTAAAGCAAACATAGCGATGATGTTTATCATAAATGTGTCTTTGACTTGCTCAAGTGGTAACTCAGCAATAGACTGACAAGAAATTTGCTGTCCTGCGTTTAGTACCATCGTATCTAGCCCGCCAAGTTCACTCACGGCTTTATCTATGATTTCTTTAGGTGCTTGTTCGTCACGAAGATCAAAAGGTAGTAAGACAATCTTACGTCCTGCATCTTTCACGTATTTTGCTACTTCCTCTGCATCTTTTTCTTCTCCTGGGAAGAATTGAAGAGCGATATCTGCCCCTTCTCTAGCAAATGCAATCGCTGCTGCACGACCGATCCCTGAATCTCCACCAGTGATTAGTACACGGCGGTTTTCTAGTTGATTATTGCCTTCATAGGATTCTTCTCCACAATCAGGAACAGGAATCATATTCTGCTGTAAAGCTGGTGTATCCTGATCTTGTTTAGGAAATTTCTCCGTATGGTACAAGTTTCGCGGGTCGATTAATTTTGGTTCTGTCATTGCTGTATTCCTCCTAGTTTTTAAATTGTATTGCCAAAACAAATTTCTTTGTTTGATACCTGTTTTAAATAGATTCTTTAATTTGTATAATCTTTCCGGTATAAATGGTAACCTAAAACTACTGCTGCTATCAAAGAGCCAAAGACTACGAGTATAAAGCCTAGAGCAGAACTTTTACCCGGTAATCCTCCTGTATTCATTCCCCAAATCCCTGCGAACAACGCCGGAACGGAAATGATTAATGCAGCTGAATCTAGATATTTCATGATATGATTTAGATTATTGTCCATCATCCCGTTGAATAGATCACCAATACTCTCTAATAAATCTCGATAGATCTCGATCATTTTTTCTGTTTGTCGCTGTCTCAAATGGACATCATAGAGTAGCTGTTCATCGTCTAAACGTTTGATGAAAGTTTCAGAATTCCATAATTGATCCATTGTTTCCCGTTGATCTCTTAAGGTATGATCGATATATACGATGTCTCTTTCAAGATTTGCCTGTTTATACAGTTCTTCATTTTCCGTTGTTTTACGAGCTGCTTTATCCAAAGCGTCAATTCGCTTTTTCATCTCTCTTAGTTCTTTCACGTAATGGGTGTAAATATCTAATAATGTATACGTGATGATCTTTTCAAACGAGTTTAAATGATTTCCATGCTTTGTCAGCAGCCGATCCACAAATTCGGTTTTTCTATCGATACAAGTAATCAAGAGATTATCGGAAAGTACAAAAGATATTGGCGTTAATTTTTTTTCGATACGATTATCTGACTGATCTAGATTAATCACTACCAAAGAAAATGGATGCTCTAGTTTCGTCTCATAAAGGCGCTCCATCCGAGAAACTTCTTCCGGATATTCGGTTCCTACGAAAATATCATCAGGAAGCTCGAATTCTTCGATTGCTTGCTCAATCTCTTCGGGCTTTGCACTATCAAGTACGAGCCAATTATATTTTTTTTCATCTGTTTCTATTACATTCTTTTCTTCATCCACAAAGTAGTATCTCAATGTATACCTCCTTTTTGGACTTTCTCGAAACTATTAGCTGAAGAAGCAGTTCTTTAATTTGATATTATAATCGAGTACTGCGATTTCATTTTCTAATGAAAAGCTGTCAAGCTGTTTGTTGAAGTCCATGTTCAATCGTTTACCGAAATAATTTTGCTCTAATTTAGATGTATAGATGTCCAATAATGGATGCTCGATTTTAGTCGCATATTCTCCAAATTCCGAAACAAAAGGAATGATTTGAAAAAAGCTGCCTTTTGCAAAAGCACCTTTGTCCCTTAAAAATGGATCGGAATCATTGATAAGCGCGAGTGCGATTTTTGTATTTTCCCCAACCTTTTCAATTAACGTCTCTACTGCATTTTTAGACATTGTAATTTCCATTCCTACTCCCCCTCTTCAGTTGTTGTCTTCTATTATTTAACAACTACATCTGTTTTTGGTTGAACTTTTGCATATTTTGGATATTTAGGGAATTTAGCTACACAACGGAAAGCCGTCATCCCTGCATATTTTTCGTAATATTTCTTCGTTGGCCCTTCAAAATCCTTGCTCCACGGTTTCACATGTCCTGAAAAATGGATAATGTAAGGATTGTTGCGAGTTTCTTCGTATTCACGTTCACCTGCTGCTGTTGGATGTTTTTTTGCTTTTGCCATGATATAGCCTTGTGCATTCCAACGCGGATGAAGTGGTAACCAACGGTCATGTAAGATAGCATTTAATGCATCTTGGTCATGGAATCGTAATTTTTCTGGATTATGTTCGATGAAATCTAATACTTTTTGCGTAATATTTTCATCTAACCATTTTTTCACATTGATCAGCATCAAACCTGAGTTGAAATAACGCATTGATTTAGCTGAAATTTTCATTTTTTCCAGTCGTTGATGGAACCCAGCGTCTTCAACAGCTGCTACGATTGAATCACCGAAGTCAAGACGCCATAATTTAGAGATATCTTGTAAAGCGATCATGTCGCAATCCATATATAAGATACGTTCAACTTCTGTGCCGCGGAACAATTCCGGAATCGCAATACGATAATAAGCTGTTTCTGGAATACGATCGCTGATTACCACATTTGTAAAGAATTCTTTATTGATTTTCAAGAATTCCACATCTGAGTTCATTCGTGCGTTTTTCACTGAGAAGCGTAAAAGCTGTTTACTTTCAAAATCGATATCATCGTCAATCACATAGAACCGAACAAATTTAGACGGGTTGCAATTATCTAATACTGAGACAAATAATGCAGCTAAATGTGGTACGAATTTTGTGTTACAACTTGCGACTACTGCTATTTCTTTTTTATTCATTGATCTCGCCTACTTTCGTTAGAGTACTGTGTGCTAATTTTTTTAAGTATAAATTGGTATACGGATGATCTTTCAACGTATTCCAAGGTTTATCATGTCCTGTAAAGTGAACGATCGAAGGTTTTTCATTTCCTTCTTTATACTGACGTTCATATTTTTCATTTGGTGCTGGATGACGTTCAAAAATCAGCGAAGTCTGCATGTTCCATTTTGGATGAAGTTGTTCCCAATCTTCATAAAGTACAGCATTCAAAGCATCTTGGTCGTGATAGATGATTCGATCGCCATTTTCACTGAGGTAATGGATAGTTTTTTCTGTAATTTCTTTTTTATTCCATTGATCAATGTCAATCACCATCACTCCTGAATTGAAGTACAAGTCATCGGAATCGATTCCTAATCTTTCCAAAGCTTTCACTTGGCCTGGATCGATAATAGCGCCGATTGTTTTTCCATTTAACGGCTCATCATATAGTTTTACGATATCGTCTAGTACTAACACATCTGAATCTAAGTAAAGGACTTTCTTATAATCCTCTTTAGCTAATAAGTTTGGTAAAGAAATTCTTAAGTAAGCGGTAGTTGTGATATGGTCACTGACTAGGAAGTCTTCGTAGATATCTTTTTCCACTGTCAGGAATTGGATACTTGCATTACTTGAATATTTATTTACCGTTTCTTCCAATCCTTCTTTACTATATTCTGATAGACCATCGTCAATCACATAAAATTTTATGCGTCTTGTTTTATTGCAATTTTCTAATGCAGTTGCGATCATCACGCTCAAGTAAGGAGCATAATTTTCGTCTGAAGCAGTTACCACAGGAACTACGCCGTATCTCTTCTCCATCAAAATCACTCCTTTTTCTAATCTTTTTCTAACCTGTTCTACATCTAGAATATTCCTCATTTGGTTTTAAAGCAAAATATATGCTTTGTTTTCATTGAATATTTTAAAATTTTTTATCACAAAACGCATTGGTAAGCGCTAACTATTCGTTTTTCATGGCTTTTTATTCAAAGGTATTGACCAAAAACTACTATATATAGCCACCTTTTTCTTAAGAATTTTTTTTGAAAAAATTCATAATGACAAAGCAAGTTAGTTTCATTTTTTTAAATTCTCATTTAATCTTAAGGTAACAGGAAAATAGATATGTAAAAAGAAAGTAGGAAGATAAAATGAAACTAGCAGCGATTGATTTAGACGGTACCTTGCTTGATCGAAATGGAAAGATACCAGAAGAAAATATCCAAGCACTTCGGAAATTTGATGAAAATGGCGGAATCGTAACCGTCGCTACCGGAAGGAACAGCATTTCTGCTAAAGATATTTTTTCCGAATTAGGAATCGGTGGCTATTTGATTTCTTCCAATGGTTCACTGATTGCTGAAATGAAGGATGGAAAAATGGCGAAAGTTCTCAGACGTTCAAAAATAGATAGCGATACACTGAGAAAAGCCTTCTTCTATGCTCAAGAAGCGAAAATATCCATCATTGCTAGCCGAGAAACCCAAGATGATCAGCTGACATTCGATGAATCAAATCTAGTCAAAGATGACCCTTATTATGAACATTTCAATTTACAGAACCATTCTTTTGATCAAATTTTAAATATGTTGGAAGATCCTTCTCTTAGCTATCTTAAATTAGCATTAACAGATAAGAGTGAAGAAAAACTACAGAAGCTACAAAGAGATCTGCAAGCAGATGGTATCCAATCAGTATTCTCTGATCCGCATTTCTTAGAAATCACGCCTACAGGTATCACTAAAGCTCATTCACTTGTTTTTCTGGCGGATTACCTTGGAATCGAATCGAGTGACATCATGGCTTTTGGCGATCAAGAAAACGACATTGCTATGTTGAATTACAGCGGGTTGAGTATTGCGATGGGGAATGCACAGCGACAAGTAAAAGAAATTGCAAACCAAGTAACACTGACGAATGAAGAAGCTGGTGTTGCTTATATTTTAAAAAACTTCTATTAAAAAGAATAAAATGACGATATGAATGTAGGAGGAAAGAAAATGTTAGTTATTATTGATATGCAAAATCATATTCTTGATCCAAACAGCGAATTTTATATTCCAGAGTCAGATCAATTGGCAGAACGTATTGCTCAAAGATTAGCTAAAGCACGCCAAAATAATGAATATATTCTCTTCACACGGGATATACCAGTTGAACTGAAGGACAAAGAAGAAGAACGAGAAGATTTGCAATTGATCCCTCTTCTTTCTCCACAAGAAAATGAACGAGTGATTAAAAAGTATTACTTTACGATTCCACCTGAAACTTTAGCTGAAATCCAGGAAACTTTATTTGAAAGCAAAGAAGAACAAAAAGAGATCGAAGTAGTCGGGATTGAAACAAACTTGTGTGTACTCTCTAATCTGATAGGCCTGCAGAGTGCTTTTCCTGAAGCAGACTTTTTTGTTGATCCAATGTTAGTCTCCAGTAGAAAACACGGAGAATCCGCTTTAGAGCTGTTGAAAGATTTCAACGTCTCTATCGTCGAATCATAAAAATATCTATCTTCATTTACGATATTTAACACACAATAAAAAAAGCACGCAGAACTGTTTTAGTCCTACGTGCTTTTTCTATCAAAGTAGATTGGCTTTTTTATGACACAGAGTGAAACGGCAGGCTCACGACCTCTTTCTTAAATGGTGTTCAATCAGCTGACCCTCGGTATTAGCTTAACAAACGGCAAAATATGAGGAACTATTTTTCCGTTTGTTAAGCTAATACTCAGGTCAAAACGCTGATTTCACAACCTCTTCCTTAAACGGTATTCAAAAGCTTGCATCTGCAGTAATAAGAACAGCCAAGTAAAAACATAAGAAGCTGTTTTTACTTGGCTGTTCTTATTACTTGATGCAGGGCAGCTTTTTCACAACCTCTTATGTACCTTGTAGGACTCGAACCTACGACCGGACGGTTATGAGCCGTCTGCTCTAACCAACTGAGCTAAAGGTACATCATAAATAAAATTTATTTTTGTTACTTTTCAACTATAGCACGAATGACAAACTCTCACAAGTTTCAAAATATAAGTAAAATAATATTGTTATTCTTATTTCTTTTACTTGTGTCATAACTATTTTGTTACTTTAATTTTTATTTGCTTATTTTAGAAAAAATGTTATTCTTTTATTTATTCTCAATGTTAGGAGTGATTATTTTGCCATTTATTGCGATTTTATTCGATTTAGTTGCGGCAGCAGCTTATTTTCTCCAATTAAATTATCAAACCTCAGGAATTCTGTTTATTGGAATGATTTTTCAAGGTGTGATTACCCTTTTGCTTCTTGTCATGATGCTCAGCTATAAAGGAAAAAGATATGCCCGTATTCAAACAAAAGTATTTGTTAAATATGTTTCCATTCGCTATGGGATCATCATTCTTTCCTTTTTAGTGAATGCGATCGTCCTCTTTTTATATGTATTGAATTACTTAGATATCAATCCATTGATTTTTTCTCGATAGATAAGACACATTCAGCGGAACAGTTCCTGCTTATCAGCAGAAAACTGTTCTGCTTTTTCATTTTTCATTGATCTATTCTTCTTTTATTTTCCTAGCATTTCATTTGTGATGTATGCAATAACATGTTATCTTTTATTATATGAATCGTTGAGGAGTCCGTTACATGATTACGTTGGTGAGAGTTTTGTTTTGGGTGCCTGCGGTCGCACTGGTCGCAAGTATTGTTTATCTTATGAATTGGAACAAAGAACGGTTTTATTTAGCTATTTTGACTCTTCCGGCTATCTACTTTATGTGGAAAGTTTTTAATTACAACTACTTTGAACCCGATAGTGTTTTTATAGAAGAATTATCAGGACTGGTTTTGTCTTTATTGATCGTCATTCTTTATTTGATACGTTTAAATAAAAAACATTGAGTACTATTGATTGCATGTGTAGCTTTCTATAGTCATTATAACTATTCTACTATAATGAAAGGTGATTAAATGAGTATCGAAGAAGCTATTTTACTGGATACTTTACGTTGTCGTCTGAATTTCTTAAGAACTGGCCGATCTTTATCTCAAGTAGCTGTTTCTAGCGCGTTAAGTATTCCTTTATTCAAATATCGTAAGTACGAAGAAGGAGAAGAAATTCCAAGCATCATTGAATTAATCTATATCGCTGACTTTTACGATATTTCCGTTGATTACCTAATTGGTCGCTCAGAAACAGCAAGCAAACTGAAGTGATTTTTTCCAGCCTTGGTGCTGGTTTTTTCATTTAACGTCTAAGGTTAACAATCTATATATAAAGGAGACATTTCTATGCGATTATGGCATGAAAAATTGATTTCAAAGCTTCCTCGTCAACAGCTTTTAGGACAACATCGGGAATGCTGTGCATTAAGAGGAAATGGCTGGGGAAAGAAACATGCTACTGTGGATTATGTTTTTCACTATTCTCCTTATAGATTATTCCAATATCATCAGCTTGTCATGGATGAAATGGAAAAACGTGGTTACAGCCCAGCACCAGAGTGGAAAAATCCTATGTATCGTGGCAAATCATGCGAAGCATTTTTTGATTTACCTACTGTAGAGCGCAACGTGCCGATTTATCCGGAACACGATGAAGTTTATCTAGCAGAATGTTTAGCAAATTTGGAGCAAAAAGGAATTTATCTTACCTAATATAACTAGAAAAGCCTTCTATCTCCTCTTACTTCATTAAAAAGCTTTAACCATCTTAGATCAAGCTAAAATGTCGTAAGTTTTAGGGTTATCTTCATCCTCACGTGCAAAACTAAAAGCGTACTCTAGTTTTGGTTCATCGCCAACTTCCCTAGACATAAATGAACATCTCCTGACGTGGTTTAAAAGTACCGCATCTTCGACGTCTGTATACGATGCACAGCACAGATTGCTTCTTTTGATCTTTCTTTTGATTTTTCTGTTGCTTCTTCTACACCTTCTTCGATTACTACATCGATGCTTACAATTGCTTCTGCCTAATATTCCCATGCATCGTCGATTTAAGCCTCTGTAGTCACTGTGATCGTTTCCACATTTTAACTCCTCTGTCGTGGCTTCAGTTGATTTTGTGATCAGTTCAGTTGCTAAGCCAGAGTCAGAACAACCTGCCATTGCTAGCGTTAATATTGATAGTAAAAATAGTTTTTTTATCATAAGGTTACCCCCCTGAAAATAGACTAAAATAATAACGCTTTCTTTTTTTGTTTTCAGACGAAAATTAATAATTTCTAAATATTCTTTAAAAAAGCTTATAACTATTATGCCTTTTTTAATATATAACACAGTTATTTTTAAAAATAAGAATGCTAAATCACTCTACAATAACGGCGAAAGCACAAAAAATAAAAAAATTATTACGTTATTAAAAAAACAGATGAAAGATCAGGTTTTATTAGATCTCATTCTTTCATCACTTGAAGGGATTTAATGAACTACTTTTTCCTCTTTGTCGTTTTTATATATTCGTATTCCTTCAAACAGTAGGATAGCCTCTTTCAATGCTTGATATTTGAACTGTCCGTTACTTAAAAATTTAGATGTGCCGCCCTCTTCCTAGAACATATTCTTTTTTACTTTTTCATTAATTGACAGACCAATCGAACGAAACTGTAAATTTCGATAGGATAATGATTGGTCAAACTCATTCATTTTCAAGACATCTCGATTCATATTCAAGATAGGAATCTTTTTATCAACATCACTTTATTCGTATTTTCCTCTACCATAAAAGCTTCACGCTCCACAAAATTGTTTTATACACTACTATTCAGCCCATTCAACGACCAATGAATTTTTTCGTACAAAAAAACCGTCTTTTCTTTCGAAAAGACGGTTAAAAGTCAATTTTTATTAAGCTTTAACAATGTTTGTTGCTTGAGGGCCACGTTGACCATCTTCAACATCGTAAGACACTGCTTGGCCTTCTTCTAAAGTTTTGAAGCCGTCACCTTGGATAGCTGAAAAATGTGCAAATACATCATTTCCATCTTCACCAGTGATAAAGCCAAAACCTTTGTCTGCGTTGAACCATTTTACTGTACCGTTATTCATAAATAAATTCCTCCTGATACGTATCAATGTACGTTTTTTCGTTGCAATAAATATTTGATAGGCAAAAGGAGTTTTATCTATGTAGATATATCGCTCAAATTACGTTTCAAAATAGATTACTCATTTAATATATCATGCTTTTTCTAATAACACAAGGATAATGCAATGAAATATAAAATTCATTGTCTTCTATTGTCTTCGAATCGAAGAAAAAGTTGAATAACCGCGATTGATTCACTTTTTGTTTTCTTGTTTATTTGCTTTTATCTGCAACTTTTGACTTTAAAATTTCTTAACTATGAAAACCTTTCAATTGGTGGTATACTTATAAATGGAATTTCGTTATCAACGCGTTCGTTGCCTTTCAGCAAGTATTTAAAGAAAGGAGAATGGCTATGACATTCTATAACAAAGATATACAATATCGAGTAACCTTGGATACAGATTTGAATCTATTTGTCGTTTTTGACAAAGAAAATACCAATCATGTAGCGACAGGTGTTACGATCGAACAAGCAGTGCAAGAATTAAAAAAATCTGCATAAGGAGTGGAAACCCTCATATGGACGATTCTCGTTCTTCTCTTTAAACGCATCTACTGGTAGATAACAGTAGATGCGTTTTGTGTTTGTTCTAAATTGTTCACTACAAATAAGGTAGATACTTCAAAATAAAAAATTACTTCTTTTTCATCTGTTCCCTCAGTCGTGCAGGACAATAAATAAAGAGGACTAGAAAATAGTCCTCTTTATTAGAGATACAACCCTTTACTTTCTAAAAATCGTTTTGCTTGATGCAGGTCATAAAATTCATAGTCTGCTTTATTGGATTCATATAAACTTACATCTACTTTCAACTTATGCTTCCCATTATGATCGGGCAACCCTATCAAATGATCTTTGATGAGAAAAGACAAAATGCCCGCTCGCCTTGCTGCTTCGATCCCTGCAATCGAGTCTTCAAATACAAGTGCTTCACTTGGAGGAATATTCATTTTTGAACAAGCTTTCAAAAAGATCTCTGGTTCCGGCTTTCCTTTTTTTACATCATCCCCTGAAATGATTTGATCAAACAAGGCATATAGATTTTCCATTTTTAAATACATTTCTACTTTTACCCGTGTATTAGACGAAGCCACGATTGTATGGATTCCTCTTTCTTTTGCAAAAGATAAAATTTCTTCTGCTCCTTTTTTCGTATATACTCTCTTATCTTCTTTCACGATTTTTTCTTTATATTGATTGATTGCTTCTCGCCATTTGATATATGGAACATCTTCTCCGTACAAAATGCCCATTTGTTCTCTTATCGCCATTTCTGTTTGGCCAGTTAGTAAATAATAGACTTCCTTACGCATTTCATAATCATACTTTTGTGCTGATTTTACATAAGCACGATAAGCTAAACGTCCAGTTTCTAATAAAAGGCCATCCATATCAAAGATGAAGAGCTTGATTTTATTCATAATGCTCTCCCAGTGGTTTTTCCTTACTTATCGCCTCATATAGACCTTGCATGTAAGTGAGTCCCATTGCACGATCATACAGGCCATATCCAGGCATAGCCACTTCACCCCACACGGTTCTACCATGATCAGGGCGTATAGGACCGTCGAACCCTTCTTGCACCAACGCTTTCATAATATGATACATATCAAGGGAGCCTTCTGTAGAGGGATGTGCCGTTTCTTTGAACTTTCTTTCTCCTAAAAACTCCACGTTTCTGAAGTGGACAAAATGGATGCGCGAACCTACCTCATGGATGATTTCAACTAAATCGTTTTCCGGATTTGCCCCTAAAGATCCTGTGCACAGCGTTAGTCCATTATATGGAGAATCTACTGCATTTAGAATTTTCTTCAAGTCGCCAAGATTTTTCGTCACTCTAGGAAAACCAAAAAGTTCCCATGGCGGATCATCTGGATGGATAGCCATTTTTACATCTGCTTTTTCGCACACTGGAATCACTTTTTCTAAAAAATAAGTCAGATTTTCAAATAATTCTTCTTCGGTCATTCCTTCATACAGTTTTTCCAGCTGAGCGAATTTTTTCAACCGTTCTTCTTCCCAACCCGGCAATTTGAATCCCTTTGACTGGCTGTGTATCAATTGATACATTTCTCCTGGCTCCATCTGATCGACGATTTTCTGATCGTAGCTTCCATCGTTGTTTTCATTAAACAAATCAGTTTTCGCCCATCCAAAAATTGGTTTGAAGCTATAACAAATCAATCGAACCCCACATCGAGACAAGTTTTTGATTGTTCGTATATAGTTATCAATATAGTAATCTCGTTCATCTGTCCCTGCCTTGATTGCATCGTGGATCGCTACACTTTCAATTCCAAGCAGTTCCAGTCCTTGGCTCTCAACAGATGCTTTCAACTCCTCAATTTCTGAAATCTCCCAAACATCTCCAGGCATTTTAGTCAGCAAAGTTCCAATTATCCCATTTATTCCCGGTATTTGGCGAACATATTTTAATGGGATCGAATCCCCTTTTTCACCATACCATCTAAATCCCCACTTCATCTTTTCAGCCTTCCTTCTAAAAATCGTCCTCATCTAATTTTTTTTCTTCCGCTGAAGCATGCCAAACAGTTAAATTATCTTTTCCTTGTTTGACAATTTGTTCCACCGCTTCTTCTATCGGTGTGTGAAGCATCTGATGATTGATTGCTTCTAACAACATTGGCAGATTCACGCCCCCTATGACATAAGTGGCTGCTTTCTTTTCTTCAGTCAGTTCATTGACTGCCAAGAGCGCTTGATTGTACGGACTTGCGCTAATTAGATCAACAAATACTAGCATGGGTTCTGCTGTGTTGATCATAGTTAATTTTTCTTTGACCTTCTCTCCGAATGTTTGGATGTCCTCCCCAGACTCTAAGCACATTGTTTCAATATGGCTCGATGTCCCGACAATTACTTCCGCCGCATCTTTCAGTCCTTCGCTCAACTTACCATGTGTAACGATCATGATTTCCAACATTAGTCTTCTCACTCCTTGTTTTGCACTTTTTACTTATCGAAAAAGAGCAATAATCTGATTGGCATTTTGCCAATTAAATGTTTTCCCTCGTAAATCTGTTTTGGTCAAATAGAAGAACTGCGCTTGCTTTTTTCTTGCACTAAAAATATAATTGACGTTTTTTTCTTTCAACTTATCAACTTGTTTCAGCCACTGTTCTTTATTTGAAAAATAATTTCCCGAAAACTGTAGCGGTGTATCTGCCCCAACAGAGTCTAGATAAAAAAGAATAGCCTCTTTTTTCATACCCGATCTCACGCTGTCTAAGCCCTTTTCTCCATAACAGCCTTCATCAACAAACGCATACGCTACACTCGGATCATCAATCGTACGGATCATTTCTAGCATCGTTAATATGGATGAAGTATTTCGAATAAAAGTTTGTCTGCTAGGCCATCCGCGAGCTGCTTTTCCCAATAAGAAAAAGTAGCTCCCAAATGCTAGTACAGTGATACCTGTTTGTACGGATAGCAGATCGAATACGTGATGAGGATTTTTGTTATATATCATCATTCCCCACCAACCTAAACTGAACAACAAAATGAAGGACAATAATATAGAGTAGATTGTTTTTTTCCTTTGGTCTTTCCAATCAAACATGAAATAACTTCCTAATGCATGAACGGGTGTATCGTAATAAGTACAGATAACTTTCTCTGCTTTTTCGATATCTCCAACATAAATATTTTTTGATCGGTAGGCTAGCGTATCGTAAGCAATGACTGTCACATCTGTTCTCATACTGTAAATATCTGATACTAATGCTGAAAGAAAACGCTGTTTACTCTTTTTTGTACGGCGCTTACGGTAAATATAGCGATAACGAAATTCCCAATCACGAAACAGCTCGTTCTTCTTCATTTTTTCGCCCTCTTTATCTTTTTTCTAAGCATTTGTTTATGACAAATCAAACTTGTTCAATACATCTTTTAATCCTGTTTTAGGTGCAGATGGAGTGGCTTGAAAATAAATATTCTTTACGCCATATTGTTCATTCATTTCTTTCAATTTTTCAGCATCTGATTTATTTAAATAAACAGATTTCGTCACTAAAAGATCTGTATCAGGATTTTTTTGAGCAATCCCTCCAATATTCAATTCTTCCATGGGGATTCCGTGTTTTACTAAGTCGTAAATCGTTTGGACTGTTTTTGCGATCAAAATACAATTGTATTCTTTAAATTGATATTCATCCCAATAGAATTTAGCTTTCTCTGGTGTAATGACAATTGTTTTTTGTCCTGTACGGCTTCCTGCATTTTTGTAAAGATCTCTCATAAATTTATCTTTTGCTACAACTTCGTCTACAACAAAAATGGAATTCACTCCACTTTTTTGAGATAACGTTACCATTACTTGCCCATGGATCAAACGCTCATCCACACGCGCTAAATTGACTACACCCATCTTATTCACGTTCCCTTCTTTTTATAAAATACCGATTCCTGCTAGCACAATTAATATTCCAGTCAGCCATAATAATGCTTGTGTGACTTTCAATCCTTTTTTCGTATAGAACAAGTACACACCCATTACGACAGCTAAAGGTAATATCCCTGGCACGATTTGATCAAGAATTTCCTGGATAACAAACTCACGTCCGGATATCGCAAATTTCAATGAAGATTCTACTTTTACATAGTTTCCCGCAAGCACCCCCATCATAAACAACCCTAAAACTGATAGCATTTCAATCGCTGTCTGAACACCAGTGTTTTGCATTAGGCCTGTAGCATTACGGCCCATAGTGAAAGCTTGTCTTGCGAAAAATACCCCTAGTAAAACCTGATACAACCCAAAGCAGATAAAAGGAAAAAGTGCGCCTAAAGGACTTCCCTGTTGTGCCCAAGGTACCGCGATTGCGATAAAAATATATTGGACGGTTCCTGAATCGATTGCATCTCCGATTCCTGCTAGTGCCCCCATCAATCCCGCTTTCGTGTTATACATCAAGTCATCCTGCATCAAGATCTCTTTTTCTTCATACTCTTCTTCTGCTCTTTGCTGTTCCATAGAAGACATTAGGCCAGTAATCACACCGCCACCCCAGCTTAATTGAGTGTTGAAGAACAGTAACTGCCGTTTATATGCTGCTTTTAAAGAGTCTTCATCTTTATAAAGTTTTTTCAAGATTGGCATCATTCCGTATAGTAGTGATGGCGCCAAGTAACGTTCAAAAGAGTGAGGAATTTCGTTTGCAAAATGCCATCTCAGATAGGCTTTTGTTACATCTTTTTTCGTGATTTCTTCAGGAGCACCTGTTTGATTATCCATTATTTCAGCCATTTCCCATTCCTCCTAAATTAAAATCCGTCATCATAGTCATCTTCGTCATCAAAAGATGCTGAATTGTTATTGCTTGTGGCAGGCTGTACTTGTTTCCCTTTTTGCGACTGGACAAAGATCAAAGCGATAATAATCCCAAAAATGGCATAAGTAACCATCGTAATATCTAAAGATTTCAAAACAACACTCATAAAATAAGCAAGGAAGAAAAAGACCAGATAATCTTTTCGACCGATAACGTATACAGTTGTCGCGATACCGATTGCCGCTAACCCTCCACCTACTACTTCAAGAATGTGGATAACGACTGTTCCCTCTAAAGCTTTGATTACATCAGCGATCAATGGCGCCCCTAAATATAAAGCAATGAAAACAAGCGGAACGAATAATAAAAATGAGGCAACCGTTGGATAAAGAATAATTGATCGGGCCATAGCTTTTGTATTCAAATCTTCTACAGCTTTGTCTGTATATTTACCTAAAAAAGTATTGATGAAAAAACGAAACTGATACAAGTAACTTCCGAGCAATCCGACTGGCACCGCAACGGCAATCGCTGCTTCTGGCGACAGATCCCCTAATAATGCGACTGGTACTGCGATAGCTGCTGCAATAGATGGTTCAGCTGGCATTGATCCTCCTGGAGAAAAAACCCCCATATAAATCATTTGCAAAGCGGCTGTAACAATCATCGCTTGTGCAACTTCCCCCATGATCAACCCGACGACTAATCCAGTCATCAAAGGAGAAAAACGTAAGGTCAACGTGGCTCCTCCACCTAACCAGCGGGACATAACCGCGGCTACCCATAAAGCAATCAACAAACTTTGTACTACACTTAATGTTTCCATGTGTCCTCCTCCTTCAGATCTTTCTGATATAACCTTCCAGTTCCATCATTGACTGTATCAGTGATTTCTGTGTTACCTCTATAGGAATCAAATGCACTTTCTCTTTCGAATCAATAAATTCAGCCATTTTATCTATTATCTGTTTATCTTTCGGAAATAATCCCATTTGTTCTAGAGAAACCGGCAGTTCTAATTCCCGATACAAAGGATATAACTCGTCTATTTTTTCCCAGCGACCTTCTAGTGCCAGTTGATAGAAAATCCCATACGCTACTTTTTCTCCATGTAGAAAACGATGGCTTTCCGGAATATATTTACTGATAGCGTCATGCATAGCATGTGCTGCCGCATTTCTTGCGTATTTATCTCCTAATCCTCCAACTAAACCAGCAACAGCAAAGATAATCTCTGAAAGCTGTTTGAACTCCGATGTCAGTTTTCTTTGTGCCATATCTTGGATTGCTTTAGCAGAATGATTCAAAATCTCTTCTTTGCAGATCTTCGCAGTATCTTGTGCTAGCTTCAAAAATGATTCATCTTGCAAAAAATCTTGTTCTAAGATGAGCTCAGATTCATACCATTTTGCTAGTGTATCTGCTAACCCGGCAATGAAATATGGAACAGGGGAATCAATCACTAATTGGGGATCTGTTATAAAAAAAGCAGCTTGTCTGTAAAAGTGTTCTGTTTTCCCTTCTGCTTGTCCATTCTCCTTATACATGACAGCAAGAGGTGTCCATGGAGCACAATTACTAGCTAAAGTAGGGATGACGCCGAAATCGATTCTTGCAAGATTGGCACTATAACCCACTAGATCGGTCAGTTTTCCTCCGCCAACGCCAACTACGAAATCGATTTCATTTTTTTTGATGATTGTAGCTATTCGTCTGGCTTCAGCATAACTACATTCTCCAGAATAACGATGATAAAAAAATTGAATCGTTTCGTCATTCAAAAATACTAATTTAGGTAGCGCCTTTTCCCATGATACCGTTCCGTGGGTGACCAGTACTCTTTTCGCGCCGTATGATTTCAAGAGATCAGAAACTTTTGAAATACCATCTTCTTCATATAAATAAAATTGAGGGCCTGTTTTCACTTTTAAACCGTTCACCATTTTCTTCATCATCCTTTTATATAGTTGCTCTTTGTCTGGACAGAACGTTCAGGAAGAAGGTGCTGACTGATCTGTTCGACATCTCTGACACATTTTTCACCCATTGCTTCTAAACATTCCCTTGTGTAGGCCGATATATGTGGCGTAATCACTACTTGTTCAAACGCTAAATACGGATGATCTTGACGTCCCGGTTCTTCTTCTAAAACATCTGTGGCATATCCTGCGATCTTTCCGCTTTTCAGACCATTAATCATCGCTTCTTCATCAACTAGAGCGCCTCTTGCACTATTAGATAGATAAACATTTTCTTTCATCTGATCGACTTCTTTATCAGAAATCATGTGATAGTTCTCTTCTGTCAAATTCGCACATAAACAAATGATATCTGATTGTTCCAGTAATTCTTGAAGTTCTACTTTTTTTGCACCAAAGCTTTCGATGTATAAATCTGATTTGTAAGGATCATAAGCTAGAACATCACAGCGAAAACCGTTACGCAAAATTTCGATTACTCCGCTTCCGGTATTTCCTGCACCAATCACACCAACTGTTTTGTTAAACAGCGTCCTACCGACGAACTCCGCCCGATCTTCCCATCGATCGTCCTTGACTCTTGCTTGTGCTTGTGTCGTGCGTCGAAGCATGGACAACAAATTAGTTATATTATTTTCTGCTACAGCATTTCGTTCAACTAAAGCAGGTATGATAGATACGATTGTCTGGTGTTCTTTTGCTGCTTTTAAATCAATATTGTTGTAACCAATACCATGTCGGGAAATCAATAGCAGTTCATCTTTGTTTTCAAAAAAATCTCGTCGAAAAAATGGCGTAACACTTGCAATAATGATATTGAATCCTTTAAGTAACTCCGCTAGTTCTTTTCCTGGAATCTCTTGATCAACAGTAAAGAAATGAACGTCTCCAACTGACTTTAATCTTTCCAAGTGGTGTGGAAAGACTCTTCCGAAACTGCTGGAATTAACGATTGCTATATGATAATCTGGCATTTTACTCACCCTTTTCAACTATTTCATGTCCGCCAAACCCATTTCTTAGTGCTGAAACTACTTTTGCTGAAAAACTATCTTCTTCCTGTGAAAGATTCCTCATGAACAAACTAGTTGCAATTACTGGAACTGGAACAGCCATTTCTAGCGCTGTTTCAACCGTCCATTTTGCTTCACCTGATGCAGAAACGATTCCCCGATAATTACTTAAATTGGGATGTTCGTTTAACTGATCTTCCATGATTTCCATCAGCCAGCCGCGAATCACCGAACCATGATTCCAAACACGTGCGACTTGTTCCAAGTCAAAAGCATACTCACTTTTTTGTACAAGTTGGAATCCTTCACCGATTGCTTGCATCATTCCATATTCGATTCCATTATGGATCATTTTCAAGAAGTGTCCGCTTCCGGATGCACCAGCATACAGATATCCTCTTTCAATTGCTACATCTTTGAATAATTGTTCCACGGATAGAAAAGTTTCTTTATCTCCTCCAATCATTAAGCAGGCTTGATGTCGTGCTCCTTCGATTCCTCCAGAAGTCCCACAATCCAAGTAACCGATTTCATTTTTCTGAAACTCTTCTGCTCGACGGATTGAATCTTTATAATAAGAGTTTCCGCCTTCAATAATAATGTCTCCTGGTCCGAGTTTTGGAAAAAGTTTTCTTAACATGTTTTCGGTTATCTCTCCAGCAGGAAGCATTAACCAGATGATTTTTTTCTGCTCAAAAGTAGCTAGAAATTCAGAGATCTCTTGATAAGCAGGAATGTCATTTTCTCTTGCCTGACTAACAGCTGTACTTGAAATGTCGAGTCCTTGTACTTTGTGATGGTGCTCTTTTAAGTTTAAAGCTAAATTCAATCCCATTTTTCCCAAACCAATTACACCAATTTCCATGATAGCGCCTCCATTTCTTATACCCTCATTATACAAAAAATATTTTTTTGTAAATAGATTTTACAAAAATATTTTTTGTTTGATTTTTTCCTACTCTCCTTGTATCTTTAACATTAATGAGAACGGAAAAAATGATAATCTTATTATGAAAAGGAGGAATTCTCATGAGCGTCTCCATAAGACTACAAATCAAAACAATGTACAACGACTTCAGCCCAAAAGAACAGGCTATCGCCGATTATATTTTAGAAAATCCAAGCAAAGTAAGTCATAGTCCTATTAGCAATTTAGCAAGTGAACTGGGCATTGCTGACTCTACTTTTTTTCAATTTACAAAAAAACTTGGTTATAATGGATTTAAAGATTTTAAAATGGCCATGTTGATCCAAGAAAATGATCTATCTGCTATTTCTATCCACGAAAATATTCAGAAAACAGATACTGAGCTCACTATGGCGCAAAAGGTGTTCGAGTCTAGTATTTCAACTTTAAATGACACAAAAAAGTTGTTACAACAAAAGGATCTAAAAAAAGCGGCTACTATTATCAATGAATCTAAACGTGTCTATTTTTTCGGTGTTGGCGGTTCAGAGATTGTAGCAACTGACGCTTATCATAAATTTTTGCGTTCCCCTATCGCAACTTCTCACAGCACGGATTACCATATTCAATTGATGGAAGCTTCTTTATTGACGGAAAAAGACTGTGCTGTTTTGATTTCTCACACAGGGCAATCAAAAGAAACAATCCATATTGCTGAAACCGTAAGAAAAACTGGAGCAAAAACAATCGTTATTACTAGCCAAGCTAATTCTTCCCTTGCTAAACTTGGCGATGTCGTTTTTATTTCTATTTCTGAAGAAACAGAATTCCGATCTGAAGCTTTAGCTTCCCGTATTTCTCAACTAAGCATTTTGGACTCTCTATATGTGATTTTGATGTTTTACAACGAAAAAGAATCACGTCGTTCTATCGCTAAAGTTCGACATACTATTTCTGAAATCAAAGAATAGCACCATAACAGAAAAAGCGAAAAATCCATAAAACAAAAAAAGCCACTACCAAATATTTGGTAGTGGCTTTTTTGGTTCTGCAAGGGTGGTACAGAACATCAATAGTCGGTGGGTTAGAACGTATGTCATCGCATCTTTGGAGAAGGTTGTATTGGTATTATTCGAGTTACTTGTTAGATGCGATAACAAAGTTAGTATACAGTAGTAAAAAATTTATCTTTTCTTTTTTTTATTATTTTTGTTTCTTATTTTCTAAAAAATTAAAAAAAATTTTGGTAAATTAAGTATTTCCTTGATAACACTGGCTTTTGGCCTCATTTTAGGTTATCATTTGTAATTTTATTTCACAGTTGATATGATTGTTATGTAAAATAAAAAAGTTTAGGATACATCGAATTTTTGGGGAAATTCTTTTGGGGGTATCCTAAATCTTTTCTATTATATTCCCATATTTTCTATTATTGGTCTAGACGTATGATGGTAAACTTTGTACCTATCTGATTGCTGAATCATTAATTGCTTATCATTAGCCATCTTTGTTTCAAGTTCGCTAGATGATCATTTTATTCACATCCTAACAAACTTGTCACATTTATAGATTCTTAATCTATTTATCATACAATTATAAAAAAGGAGGTGCTGCTTATGAAAGCTATCCATATTTCTTTGCTTTTTTTCGCTAGTGCATTGATTTTATTTGCTATTCATCTTTGTTCCCAGCCTTATATCAATAACAACGGAATATTAGTGGAACCAGCATTCTTTTGCTTACCACTCGGCTTTTTGTCCCTTCTTGCCTCCGCAGGCTTCGGATTTGTTGCTTTTTTTAAACGATCAAAACAACAAATCTGACTTATAAAATTTACGTAAAAGAGATCGTGACAATAATCGTGTGATATTCCCAAATTTCGAATAAAAGGTGCCCCTTGCCATCTCTAACTCCTCAGTCACAAGTTACAATATTCATAAACCATGAAAAGCTTGTTTATTGAAATTGCTCCTTGTGACTTGGAGCTAAGTGACAGATTACAACCTCTTTTGCATCATAAGACTTTACTCCTTGAAAAACATTACTAACTTTTGATATGTTTCTTGCGCTTGTTTATTGCTGAAATCAAACTGATATTCATGGTTCAAAACAGCATTTTTCTCCGCATAATCTACTTTTGTGACTTTCACCCCCGCTTTCTCAAATACAGAAGTTACTTCTTCCATTTGTTTCGTAAACGTATTTGTATTTCCATCCGTTAAGAATGTGTTTTGCGTCCAACGATCCGCATGTCTGACCAAGGCTAAACTTTTGACCTTCTCTGATTGTTCAAAGTCCTTATTATCAAAGTAAGCCCATCCACATTTTTCATAAAGAAAGCTAGAGATTTTATCACTTACTTGAGTAAATGCAGAAGGATCCAACAGACCAGACAAAGAAATAAACTTCGTAATCTGCTTGTTCTCCAAAGTCGGATCAAGATGATCAGCTTTTTTAATTTCTTCATTTTGAAGTGCTAACAAATATTCTCCACTAATTTGTGCACCTGCCGAATCTCCACCAATCGAAATATTCGACCAATCTGCTTGATCTTTTATCTCTTTTTTAGCTGCTTGAATGGCTTCGTTCAATTGGATAACTGGTGTAGGATGTTTTGCTTCCGGTGATCGTTCATAATCTATATTTACGATGATTTGCTGCGTGTCTGAACATAGATATTCCAAATAATCACGACAATCATTTTTATCCCCTCCTACATATGCGCCTCCATGCATCCAGAAAAGAATCGGTAATTTTTTCTTTTCCACTTTCGGTGTGTAGATATCCATATTATTATTTTTGTACTTTGAAGGATAGGATATTTCTTTTTTTATATCGATTTGTTCGATTTTTTGCTGGAAATCATCTGGTCGGGCATATACTTGTTCTTTTTCACTTGTGTCAAATTGTTTTCTAACAAGCAAGCTAATCGGCTTTGGTGTGATTTGATTAATCAAAAATACAGTGACTAAAATAACTACGATGATAACTGGTACTGCAATCACTATTCGCTTGAACCATTTCATTCATTTACCCTCTCTTTCTTCGCCAAATCCATGTGATAATCGTGCTAACAGATAAAAATCCACCTGAATAAATGAGAAGCGAATGTTTCTTTTCTCCAGTTTTCGGCAACATTCTTTTTTTGCATCTGTCTTTTTTTGTACTTTCACTGTCATCTGAATCGGTTGCGTATCATCACTTGATTGATCCTCTCGAGGTTCATTCTTTCCCTTATTGTCTGCATTCTCTGTCGGATCTTGCTTTTTTGGTGGAGCTACTGGGATTTTTTTGTAATAGAAAATAATAGTTGGTATCGTCTCATTAAAAATCCCTTCAGTCGGTCCTTCAACATTTGCTAATTCGTATCCTTCGAATGTCTTTTGCTCTGTCATATAATTTTCTCCATAAGCTCCGTAAAGCTGGATTTCGTCCTGGTCTTTGAGTAGACTTTTATTGTTTTCATCCACATACTTTACGTTTATCTGATCATGGAACACTACTTTCAAAAAGTCCGTTACATGTTTCGTGTAGGCAGCATGGTCAACTTCCTGTGCCTTTCCATGCCCTGCTCCTTCTACTAATAAAAGATCTTTATACCCTCCTGATAACTCATATAATTTTTGCGCGTTAGACACAGGTACTACATCATCTGCTGTTCCATGGATAATCAATTTAGGCAATGAATCTGACATTCCAATCGTAGGTAGAGCAGCTTTTGTATCCAAATGCATCTCCTGATCAAAATAGTATTGTTTCAAAAGGCCCATAAATAAATCTTCATGCTCTTGATCCCCAATGATGTCTAACTGATTTTTTATGGCATCCGGTAGTGCGGGGGCTACTGTCTGGCTGTACGTAAAACGTAGTTGTTCATCAATTGATGCAAATCCGCAATTTTCAATAATTCCTTTGACATTGACAGGAATATCTTTCGCTAATACAGACATCATCGTAGCTGCTCCCATCGAACCACCATAAAGTAAAATCTTTTGAGATGGCCGCTCTCGAACTTCTTGATTTATCCAGTAAAGGACGTCATCTGACTCATATTGTCCATAGGTCACATAATCGCCTCCGCTATTACCAGTCGCTCTGGAATCAACAAATAATAAATTATACCCGGCCTTATAAAAATCATTGTATTCTTCTGTAACGATCCCGTTATTCCAATTCCCTCGAAATCCGCCATGGATCATGACTGTTTTATCTGAACCTTGATCGACATAATATGCATATACATCCATCATTTTGCCATCTTGTTTGTTTAGTACAGTTTGATGAAGTTGTTTTGTATTTGGATAGAAGCCTGTGTTTTCTGTAGGCGTTGTCCCATCATCTGTACCTCCAAGCATCGACATCAACACACTGTTTTTTGCAAAAGCGATATCGTACAATAGATAAGTAGCAATCAGATGTTTGATAATCTCTTTATCTACACCATAATCATTAACAGCAAGCTCAGTGACTAATAACTCTATTAATTTTGACTTGATGTCTTCTGTTGGTCCATTAAGTATTTCTGTCATCTGTTTACCGAAGTAATTCAAATATTCTTTACCATTGAAATTTTCACCTTTACCGATATCATCATTTTCTGTCCCATTCTCTTTGTCACTTACTTTAGCAGAAGAGGATTCGTCGTTTGACATTTTTGTAGCTGTTGCTTCTTCTGTTTGTTGGTTATCTGTGGTAGCGGTCGTTTCTTGATCTGTGCTAGTAACAGATGTCTCAGCCGTTGTTTCAGTATTTGTTTCTGTTTGTGAAGTACTCGATTTCGTTTCATTTCCAGCATCAGTAGTTTCTGTGGTTTCTACCTCCCGAGATTCCGATTCGGAAGAAATGCTCTCTCCATATACTGTCCATTGCGGGACGCTTGTACTTACAGCAAATAAGATGACCAACGCTCCCTTTAATACTTGTTTTGTTCTCAAGCTATTCACTCCTTTTTATGTTTCTAGGAGAATTATATGTAAACGCAAATATTTTTTATACAAAAAATAAATGGTTTATCCCATAAAAATAGAACAGGATTATTTTCTCATTTTACGTAATAAAGCAGAATGGATAAACCAGTATCCATTCTGCTTTTTTTAAACGAAGAAACAACTTATTGCTCCAAAAATGTCAGAAATCGTTTATCCCAAATTTTCTCGTAAAAAGCGATTGTTTCCTTTGCTTTCATAAAAGGATTATCATAAGTTGTCGTTGCTCCTCTACACATCATAAGCTGGTATCCTAATCCATGAGCAAACTTCACAGTCGTATCTATACAATACTCTGCTTGTGCCCCACATAATTCGATCGAATGACAGTCCAATTCAGTTAATAAAACACTCAAATTAGTCTTATAAAATGAATTCGCATGGGTTTTTCTCACAAAATAACTGTGCTCAGGAATAGATAATTCCGACAATAGCTCCCATGGTTTTGTTTGTGGCACTAATTGAGCATCTTCGTGTTGAACGAAAATAACTGGTTTCCCAATCGTTTCGTATGTTTTGATTCTTTTATTCACTAATGCTGTCACTGTTTCTAATTCGTGTATCGGCGAAGAATCAAAACATACCCCTTTTTGTAAATCGATCACTACTATTGCGTCGGCTGTGTTTGACATACTTGTGCCTTCTTTCTTTTTTCTTGATTTAATAGTATTTCTTATCTAGCTAGTTCCATTATACGTGACAACATTTTCTTATTTTACACCTCTAAATGGCACTTTTCGACTATTTCTTCATGTTATTATTTCATAAATACTTAGCTATTGGAGGAATGTATGATGATTAAATTGTATACAGGTTCTGGCTGCTCGTCTTCAAGACGCGCAAAACGTTGGCTTATCGTCCATGATATACCGTTTATCGAACAGAACTTAATTCGTCAACCACTAACCAAAAATGAATTTATCCACTTACTAAAATTGACAAACAACGGCGTGACCGAAATGCTCTCTACTCATTCTATTAGTTATAAAAATCTTGTTCACAGAATAGATGAACTCAGTTTGAGTGAACTATATATTGAGATTCGTACATCCCCTTCTTTATTGAAAAAACCGATTATCTACGACCAATCTGCAAAACTTTTGACTGGATTTAGCGAAGATAAAATCAGGATGTTCCTTCCTAAAACTAAAAGAAAGCAAGAGCTCAACGAACTCTTGCTTTCTGGTCATCTTGTCGATTTTAAAGAAAATAATCTTTTTGCAATGTCTTAATTTTGGCATAAACAATCTGCTTTTCTTAATTAACGAAATCCAATTTTTCCAATATGGATCTATTTTTCTCATTCCTGATTTTTATGATTTCAGCTTTCAGACGCGCCCAATCATTTTTTGTAGGTTGTCCATTCCAGTAAAATATCTGTGTATTCGTTTGATCATATGCCTTTTTGTCGATAGGATAATCGCTAATGACAATATCAGGTAACTGATCAGCGGATGCACTATATTTTATTGGGCGTTCAGTCATAGATAATATCCTTTTCTTTGCCCATAATTCCTGTGTTTTACCATACTTTGATTGAATATAGAATATGACAGGTTGTTCGTGTTTTATAAAAATATCCCTGACTAACATACAGTATTGAAAAATCAACCGTCTGTTCTTTTCATAATAAGTATTAAGCTCTGGAATTCTGCGAGCTACCCCACTAAAAAACTGTTGCATGATTGGATACATCACTGGAAATATATGCTGAAAATCTCTGTCTTCTGCTGATTTTCCAAAAGCATCCACCTTCTTTTTTGTCCCAAAAACCCTTGAATACAAATGGATCATTGCCAAATTGACATATAGATAATTTTTTTCTGAAGTTGTAAAACAAATCTTGAAGTTTTTTTCAAAATTTTCTACAATAGACGATTCAATCCAGCCCCAACTTTCTTGTACTTTATCTGGAGTATCCAACAAATCTTCTTCCAAATAGGTGTTCATTACACCAAACATAAAATAAAGGTAAGCTTGCTCTGTTGGAGTGATGTGATTCATCGACCAGAAGTTTGCTTCAAAAAAAGGCTCTAGTATGTAATGCGTAAACTCTTCTTTTGTTATCAATGGATGCACAAATTTGTTCATCTCTTCTGGGACATACGTAATCGAGTGGCCTTGTTTCATTCGTTGCAACGAAATTCTTAGTAGGCTGATCCATTTCTTTCTATCTATACTACGCGTATATGGCGCATGTTTCGCAAATTTTTCTAATAGTTGACGTTTATTTTTTATACTTGATAATATATCAGAATGATTTTCGTCGAATGACTGCCAATACATCAAGTGAAAAAAGTATCGGATACGGTATTCTTCTCCTTCTATCGGATTACCTTTTTTCAAGCTGCAAGATAAATGATAGTTTTTCAAAATAGTATTAAGTTCTCTTAATTTTCTTTGAATCGTACGCAAACTTATATAATTTTTTGACTAAGATTTTCTAAGGATTGATAAGTACCTTTGTAAAGTGAATCCAGTAAAATATAACCAATCGTTCCCTCTAAAAGTATAGAATAAACTTTACTCAGTAAAAACTGAGAAGAAAACTCGACTTTTATCATCTTGTTTTCTGAAAGAAAAGATAATTTATATTCTGGATACCTTTCGCAAAACGATTCTGCTTGTTGAATCACCGAATTCATCTTAGCCAGGGTGTAGTTTAGATCTAAAGCGATATCCTTCACCACATATAATTTCTCGTCTCTTTCATAACAATAGTTCAAAAATTGATATACTTGCCTTTCATTGATATCAATAAATTCTTCAAACAAAGTACATACTCCTTTTTATCTATTATTTAGACTTATTCCGACAGCTACATGAATAACGTACAAATAGATTCGTTACTGATTTTTCAGAGATACTACCATGCGCAGTGTGCATTGTCAATTATTCTTGCTCTTATTTTCCATTTGTGTTCCTGTTATTTCCTGTTTCTCAAATATGTTAGTAAACAAAAATAGACCTGGCAAAGCTACAACTTCGCCAGGCAATACAGCACTCTCGAATGAAATATTCACTCAAAAATCTATCGTTTTATTCAATTTTAGATCTGTTGCTTTTATTCTTCATTTCACTCGATGGAAGAGAGAACGAAAATAGCTTGCTCCTACAATCAAAATGAGTAACACACCCATCCATGTAATTAGCTTGTTCAAGGTTCTACTACCAGTTTCTGGTAAATCGCTTTTTCTATTATCTGTTTCTTTCGCTTTTTCTTGATGATCAATTCCACGAGAAACAAAATCAGGCTGTTTTAGCACACTTTTTAGGTTGCTCCCTGCATTTCTCTTTTGTTCCTTAGTTGGTATGATAGGTACCAAATCAAGTTCATTATTTACTTTTCCTGTGCTGCTTTCGCTGCTCGTGCTTCCTGTGCTACTTTCACTACTCGTACTCTCCGTACTGCTTTCGCTGCTCGTGTTTTCTGTGCTACTTTCACTGCTCGTACTCTCTGTACTGCTTTCACCGCTCGTGTTTTCTGTACTGCTTTCACTACTTGTGCTATCCGTACTGCTTGGCGGTCCAACAACTGTCCAACTGCTTGGTTTCAAATTCTCCGTAATCGTCATCTGTCCATCATAAAAAACAATCAAATCAACTTTATCTTTACTCTTGATCTCATCAATCGATAGTTCTGCAGAAATCATTATTGTATACTCAATACCAGCGGTCCATTGTACGTCTTTTAAATAAACTTCCCCAATAACTTTTTCTGAACTTCCATTACCATCCCAACCATATGTTAGAACAGCATGTACATCACTAGCATTCACGCTTTTGTTTGGTTTGACTGGAATAGTAATGACTTGTTGTGTCATGTCATAAACAATCCGATCAGTTTTCACAGTAAATGAAAGATTCTCATTTGCCCGTTCATTTGCAGAAGTACTGATTCCAATCATTGCTGCAATTATACTCAGCCCAAGAATAACAAATAATACGGTCGCTGTTTTCTTCATTTCTATCACTCTCCATATAATTACCTTCTATTTGATAAAGGAATTATATAAAATGAAAATGATGAGAACACGACAGTCAGTTGTGAAAATCTAACAAAAGATGTCGTGTATTCGCTTGAATTTGTTTACTTTTTCGTTTAATCAATGACAGACTTAAAAAGCAAGACCGATATCAGCCTTGCTTTCTTCATCTTTTATTGATAAACAGCAGTGTATTTCTTCATCCGCTTTGTTTTATATGCATAGAGTAACAAACCAACAATCAAGACTAACAAGAATAATGTAGTTGATATAGATGCTTCAGCCCCAAAGTTTCCCCCAGTAATTATTGTATTTTGCGATTGGATCAGAGTGGAGAAAAAACCTTGTTCTTGCGTTCCGCTGACTGGTATACCCAAAATAGCTCCTTGTGTCCAATTCCAAGTAATATGAGCACCAATAGCCGTAAATAAACTTCCTGTACTGTAGATAAGTGCGCTGAAAAAGCAACCTGCTAAAAATATATTGAAAACTGCCAGAAATGTCATGTTAGGATTCAATCCGTGCAAAAGAGCAAATAATGCAGCAGATCCAATCATTGCTATTAACGGACCAAATCTAAGCATCTGATGCTGAAAAAAGCCACGGAATAAAAGCTCTTCTGATGCCCCCACTGCAATAAATAAAATAAAACTCGTTATCAGCGGCACAATGTTTGCGTTTCCTGAATCTAACCGATACGCCCCCGTCAAATATAATGGACTAGTAATAAGCAGAAACACTCCAATTCCAACAACGAGACCTCCCGCTAAATACCCCCAGTCTTTTCCTCGAACAGAAACACCATAATCTTCTATTCTTTTTCCTTCGACCTTACTAGCAAGAAATAAAGCTAGTAAAAAAACAGCTAAATGTCCGACCGTACCGGCAATTGCTCCAATCCATTCACTATTTCCAATAAACATATCCGCAAGTGCATTATTGACAAGAATTCCTAAAACAAAACCAACTAAGACTATTAAAACAGATCCAATCAACCGAATAATCCTGATCATCTTTCATCCCTCCTTTATATTAAGTTTAACAACCCTTTTCTTTCTTGTCTCGTGAAAACTATGTAAATGTTCTCCATCATAGAGAGAATAGATTTTTACGAACTAAGAATATCTACAGCAACCTTACGAAAATGAAAGACTGTCTCCCTAATTCTTCTGTTAGACTGTTTTTAATAAGGAAAGGATGGGAAATTTTTTGAAAAAACAACTACTAATTATGTGCCTTTCAGCATGTGCAATTTTACTATTCTCAGGTTGTAGCAAGTCCAATGAAACGATTGCAACGTTTAAAGGTGGAACACTTACAGTTCAGGATTTTTATGATAACCCAAAAGTTAAATCAAATAATCAAACACTATTAAAAAAAATGATTGTCTTCAAAGCATTTGATGATGTATACGGAAAAGAGATTTCTTCAAAGGAAGTAACAAAAGAATATAATGAACAAATCAAAAAACTCGGTCCAAACTACAAGGAACAATTAAAAGCAGTTGGCCAAACAGAAGAGACATATAAGAAACTCTTTAAACAGATGCTGGCTTTCCAATACGGTTTGAAAGCCAATGTAAAATTAACAGATAAAGATCTAGACACTGCTTGGAAAGAATTCTATCCAGAAGTTAGTACACAGATCATTCTATTTTCGACTAAAGAAGAAGCAGATGAAGGGGAAAATTTCTCCAAGCTTGTTCAAGCTTATGGAAAAAATAAAACATTAAAGGAAACTGATGGAAAAATGAATTTTGATTCAACCAATCCAGAGATTCCTACTGAAGTAAAAAAAGCAGCATTTAAACTAAAAAACGGGGAAGTTTCTGATATCATTCCTGTAACAGATCCAACGACTTATCAGCAAAGCTATTATCTAGTAAAAATGGTAAAAAAACAGGATAAAGGTTCTAATAAAGACAAATACAAATCTGAGCTAGAAAAAATTGCTACCGAAGCAAAAACTCTTGATACGGAATTCATGGATAAAACAATCCGTAAAGTGATGAAAAAAGACAATGTAACTATTAAAGATCCTTATGTAAAAAATATATTCAAATAAACAAATTTGACCCAATTGGGGATGTGGCAAAATTTGAGAAGTGATTTTTGGAAATTCCTTCTTATTTTTGAGGCAAACCACTTTTGCCACAACTTCATCGGGGTCTTTTTTTATTTGTACCAAAACAAATCACTGGATTTGTTACAATCATGAGGATATAATTTAAAAAAGTTTTTTATTTCTATCACATGAATCAATGCGCCATTAAGTAGATTCTTTCATGCTTCCCTATTTTTTCACTTGCCGTATCGCTTCAAAAACAACTATCATAAACTCAAACTCGACTGAAAAGTTATTTTAAAAAAGACTAAAAATATCCCTTCTGGACTTGTTCTTCTTATTCTGTTATACTAGAGAAACACGAAAGATATTTTTATGCGACACTTTTCATTTGTTTTTATGAAATTTATTCAAAACTGGCGTAACTTCAGAGTTACAAGGATGTATTAGAGGTTAGGGAATACATCGTTTAAATGAGAAATAAGTAATAGTTAGTAATAGTCACCCAAACTTTAAATTAATGAATATTGAATCGTCAGATAGCCTTCTCGAGTTTTCGAGAAGGCTATCGTTTATTTTATGGAGAAATTGATTCAGAAGTAATCAGCGACCTTTTTTAGTTCACCAATCGTTTCTGCTTGGAAAGTTTGCACCCAATCTTCTTGGAAGCCCCTCACTGCTTTATCAATCGAGGGCATCTCTAATACTTGATCTAGTAGCTCTTTACCTAACGTTATCGCATGAGCTCCAGATCGAATGGCTGTAGTGACTTGTTCACAATTTTTGAAACTAGCTGCTAATATTTTTGTTGGTCTTTGCGTACGTTCGATCTCAGTCCGCAACGAATCAATCACTTTCATAGCATCAATGCCTTGATTTTGCATCCTGTTATAATAAGGTGCAATATAATCTGCTCCATTATTAATAGCTAAATACCCTTGTAATTCTGTGTAAATAGCTGTACCGGTAATCAAATAACCTTCTTTTTTCAACTTTTTGATCGCTTGAAGGCCTGCTTGATTCACCGGCACCTTGATAAACGTATCTTTTCCCAGTTCTTCTATGATAACTCGAGCATCCTCTATCATTTCTTCTTCCGTTCTTCCTATTGTCTGAATATGGATAGGAATCTGTCCGATTATTTTTTTGATTTCTTTCATATGCGAGAAGAAGTTTGACGCTCCTTCTTTTTTCAGAATTGTAGGATTTGTTGTTACGCCTGTTAAATTCAAAAACTGTTGACAAGAATAAATACTTTTTGTATTTGCTGTATCAAGCATGATTTCCATATAGCTTTCCCCCATTCTGATCCTCTTGATCGATTTTAATGATTGTCCCCTTTCTTAAATGCGGCATTTCCTTATCTTCTACATACATTGTTCCTGGAAGTTCCGGCTCATGAGATCCATCAAATTTTATCGTGATATGTCCTAATTCATTCAAATTAGTTTGGACAACATCTCCTACTGCTGTGATTACATACATTTGTTTATCAAAACAGAGCTTCATATCACAAGTTATTTCTTTTCTTACCTGATTCAATTCAATCTTATAACAATAATCTGTTAATGTTTCCGGTGCTTCATCTCCAAATAAAATCATTATTTTTTCTTTCCTGAATACTTCTGCTTCTATACCAACATCTGTTACAACCGTTTCAAAGATCGTCATCTCTGTTCCTCCTAAACTCAGCTATATAATCCAAAACTTGCTACCCAAGCAATGATAACTCGTGGGATGCCGTTAAGAAATCTTGAATAAAGAACTGATGGTACACCTACTTCTACTGTCTCAGCTTTTGCTTCTTCCAAACCTAGACCGACTGGAATAAAATCACATGCATTTTGAGTATTGATAGCAAATAGTGCCGGTAATGCTAATTGGGGAGGAATATTTCCTTTCCCAATCTCTACACCGATCAATGTTCCAATCACTTGGCTAATAACTGCCCCTGGACCAAGCAAAGGAGATAAAAATGGCAGTGAACAAATAAAGCCAATGATTGTTAATCCAACTGCATTTCCTGCTAAAGGTGCCATAATGTTAGCAAATACATTACCGATCCCAGAACCTTGTATCACACCAATCAAAAGGGAAACGAAAGCCATAAAAGGGATCACTGTCCGGATCATCGTATCTACTGCTTCTCTTGCTGATTGATTGAATGTAGCAACTACTTTTCCCGCGCCCATTCCAATTTTTGCTATCCAGTTTTGCTGCTCTGCTTTTTGCTCGGTTATCTTTTTAGAAGTATCATATTTGTACTTTTTATCTGGAGATGCAGTATTTACTGTTTCTTTGTTATCATCAGTTTCCATTAGTGGCTGTATTTGTTCTAACCCTACTGCTGAAACATAAATATCTTCAGTGATATATTGTGCTAATGGGCCACTTTTTCCTGTGGGAACGATATTGATGGTTGGTATCCCTTTTTTAGGATAAATTCCACATCTAAGAGTCCCTCCACAGTCAACGATTGCAAGCGCGATTTCACTATCAGGTATTGATGTTTTGAACCCATTGATAGACTCCATACCTGTCAGTTCTTCTATTTTATCTACGATCATTGGCCTCTCACCTCCACCTGTGACATAGATGAACTTGTGTTTATCTTTTGTCGGCCTAATAATCAAAGGACCTCCATACCCGCCGTTTCCTCTTACGATCTTGATATCACCATACATTTAAAACTCTCCTTTCTCTAATCAACTGAAAGCTCTACTTTTTTGCTAAGAACGATTCCTTGCTGTCTGCATACAAATCCAGTAGTAAAATCAGTTATCCAACCACCAATAAAGTTCATCAGCAGTCCCACAAGCAAGTATCGGATAGCCAGCTCCATCGAATTTAGCCCTAAGGTTTCGATCCCTTGAGCAATCCCCATCCATACAAACAATTCTCCAGGATTAATATGGGGGAATACACCATTGCTCGTATGACAAAATTGAGCTTGAGCAGCATAATAGCTTGGTTTGTAGTATTCTGGAAGGAAACGAGCCATTGTAAATGACATAGGATTTCCCAACATAAAAGCAGATAAGAACGGTAACACAAGGTAACGAGTAAGCGGATTTTTCGCTGATAATTTGGCTACTTTCGTTACTCGGTCTTCACCTAAAAAAGCAATCAGCGTATTCATTGCAACCATCAGCATCAAGACAACTGGTACGATTCCTGTCATCCAGCTTATGAATGTTTCTGCACCTGTTTGGAACAGCCTCATAAATCCCTCAGCAAATTTTGTTATGATATCCATCGTTTGTCACTCCTTTTTTCTTTGATCGTACTTTTCCATATCCGAAAATTATTGAGCATAGCAATAAAAGGCAATGAAGGTTGTTCACTTTTTTCATTTCCTGCCTCTATTCGTAAGTATACTTCTCTGGCATTTTCTAAAGCTGCTTGTGTCAAACGATCTTCCGCTCGAACTGAGGGATGGTAACGATCGATGTAATGGATATCTTCACCCGCATAGACAGGTAATGAATGAAATTTTGCCAAAGATGTAACCCCTTGCATTTTTCTGACTTCTAAAACTTGATCATGATCGTCTATAGCTAGCATAACAATCGTGCCTGAACGGATTTTCCCAGGTCGTTTACCAATCGCTACTTTTCCTTTTCTTCGCAGTTCGCTATATGTTTGATTGAAATGCTTTAGTTGCTTCCAACTGATAACTGCTTGCAGCACATAAGCTGAAGCTGCGAAAACTATGAATAGATACATATCATTCATGAAGTCTCTCTCCTTTACTTTTGATTAGTTTTAAAAATGATTCTTGTGTCGGTGCTAATTCAATAAACTCATCTATTCCCATTTTTATGAGTTCAAATAGGATATCGTATAGCTCAAATAATTCATTCTCAACTTCAGCCGTCATTTCTTCAGGTATGGCAAATAAAAAAATAACTCCATTTCCTCCTGTTTCTGCTAAACCTTGATCAGTTATTAGCCCTACTGATAAAACAATGTGTTGAGATAGCTGGTTGGTTGTGTGAGGAAAAGCAAATTCTTTGTTAACAAATGTGCTTTGCTGATATTCTCTTTTCAAGATCCTTTTTTCAAATTCTTCATCCACATAATAGCCTCTGATCAAAGGAGCGACTAATTTGTTTAAATATTCTTGATACGTCTTTTTTTCTTTCCATATTTGATAGAAAAAAACAGTAGAATGAAACCCGGCTAATCGCTTTTTTTTTGCTTTTTGCCATTGTGCCCTTAACCAAGAGTCATCAAAAAGATTAGTCAAATGGATCACCGGTGTCTCTTCATTTACATTTTTTAACGGAATCGTTGTAAAAACAGCGAAATATTTGTTTAGATCTACTTTTTCATATTGTTCTTCTGAAACATGTGTTATTTGTATATCCCTCCCCAATATCCTTTTGATTTGTCTTTGGATCATTAATGCTGTTCCTTTTCCTGTCGTATGAACAATGGCTACTTTTTTAGAGGAAAAATGCTCTTTTTGATATCGAAATGCTAACTCCAAATACAACGTTAGGTAGCTGATCTCTACTTTAGAGATCTTATGTTGCAAGATAGCTTCTAATGCTTGTATGCATTCGCTAGCGATTTGGTAAGAAAAAGGATACTTTTTTTCTATCTCACCATAAAATAAATCAATCAATCGATAACGAAAAATTACCCGATTTATCAATAAAGAGAGGTGCTGTTTCATCTCTTGATATAAGAAGGACTCATCCAGATCAATGAGATCTAATCGTCGAATACGCATCATCATGGGGTCGAAATATAAGCGCAAATCAGAGTTAGCTTTCCTTATCATCGTTATACTTGTGTTGATGATGTTCAAAGGAAAACTGATAAAATCTTTTTCATATTGGCTCAAAGTTAGTTCATAGATTTCTTCCAACTGATTGATCAGTTCATTGAATTCTTGGATATATTCAAAACACCCACTGTAACGATTGATGGGCTTCTTCAACAGATAGTTACTAGAGATTCTATTCAAAGAAATACCGATAACTTTCGTTAAAAGGGTGATTTCTTGTTTACTAGCATTCGTCTTCTTCTGAAAATGTTTGATTGCTTGTTTTTCTTCTAGAAACTGTTCTGTTTTCGTCTCTGAAAAGTAGGGAGAAACAAAATAAAATAAAAGTAGTCGTAATTCTAGCTCATCTCCTATTATTCTTAGTCCTTTATTTGGTGTGCCTGTAATCTTTACATCAAAATCATTGATCATCTCTTTTAATGTCTTTAGATCCTTGACCACTGTTCCTCTGCTGACACCGACTTCTTCAGACAAATCATCCATACGTAAGAAATCCTCTGTTTCGATCAGCCTATTTAGTAAATAAGCGATTCTTTTGGATGCCGAATTGAAATCACTGGCTGTTTTCAATTTTCCTTGCATGATCTCATCAAAAAAATCAAAATCATAAATTTCAAGTTCAAAATGTTTGTTTTTTTGGATGATTTTTGCAATACCGGCAATTTCTTCATTCAACTCCCCAATATCTTTTTTTATGGTTTGATTACTGGTTTTGATTTCTTTTTGCACTTCCTGGATTGAAACTTTCTTGTGAGTGACTAGTAATTTCAATAATTGGTACCATCTGTTTACTAGCGTCACGTGCGTCCCCCCTATCCTTTATCCTCTTGTTTTACCTCCTGAAATATTAGTCGTGACTCCAGTGATATAACTTGATCTTTCTGAAAGATAATAGCAGACTAGATCCGCCACTTCTTGCAGCTTACCACTCCTTCCTAGAGGGATCGTACTTGTTCGACTGTAACCGTTTCTCAGCTGTTCGACGCTTATACCTCTCGTATAAGAAAGAGCTTCTTCATATTCTTGTGTTCTCAAACCGGTTTCTTCCAGTATCCCTGGTGCAACACCTACCACACGAACATTCCTCTTTCCTAACTCTTTTGCCCAAGAACGAGTAAAACTGTTCATCGCTGCTTTTGTAGCAGCATAACAGCTCTGTCCTTCTGATCCTTCCAATCCTGATTCAGAAGAAAGATTCACGATCACTCCTGATCCCTTTTGCACCAAGATTCTTCCAACTGCTTGGCTCATCAAATATACACTTTTTTGATTGACAGCGATCATCTTATCAAAAACTTGTTCTGATAATTCATACTTGCTTTTTGGATGATTTCTATCTATTAGAAGAGAAGGAATATTTATTCCTGCATTATTGACTAGACCATCGATCGTCTTGAAATGTTTCATTACTTTATATATCCCTTCTTCTATGTCCGTTTTAGAAGACACATCGACTTTTAAAGATAGTAGGTTTTCATGCTGTATACGGCATTCAGTTACATCAAAATTCGCTACTTGTGCATTCTGCTTCAACAAATTTTCGACGATACTTCTTCCAATTCCTGAGGAACCTCCAGTTACAATTACTACTTTTCCTGCAATATCCAACCAATCCGACATATGTGATCCTCTCCTTCTTTTTTCTTACAAATCCAGTATAAAAGCTCACTAAAAAAAATTAAGACATAAAATTTACAGCTTCAGCTAAAAAATGTGTACTAATGGAAGAGCAAAAAAAATTTTCATCTTTTTGCATAGATTGCTAAAATTCCTGAGCGTTATATAAGCAATGTTTCTCTTTTTGATATATAATTGTTTTATCATTTAAGAAAGGAGAATTCTAATGAAAACTTTAGATGCTATTGCATTAACTTTATTGATTGTGGGAGGGTTGAACTGGCTGTTGGTAGGCTTGTTCGAACTTGATTTAGTAGCTATGATTGCTGGTGGTTCAACAACTATTTTTGCGAAGATCATTTATATCGTCGTAGGTATTTGTGCGATCTACTGCTTGAAATTTTTCCCAATGATTACTAGAAAAGTTGATGAAAGATATTAGAAAGCTATAATTATTAAAAAAGTTATTATCTTCATGAACCTTCCCTTTATTGGAAAGGTTTTTTCATTTTAAACCATCTGCTTTTCTTTGTTTAAGTGATATACTGAATAAAGATAATCTATTTTAGGAGGAGCTATCATGCATAAAGGGATTTACGCAGGCTTGTTGGGAACTGTAATACTTTTTTCTGCCTGTGGATATAAAACAAAGAATTCTGTTAAAGAATCTTCAGCAGCCATTTCAACAACTGAGGTTGGTTCAACTAAAAGTACTTCTACTACTTCCATTACTAATACTTCTACTGGTAATGCAGATTCGCAACATAGCCAATCAAGTATTCAGTCGTCTAGCATTTCTTCAACATCTGAATTGCAAGAAAGCACTGTACCTTCTCTTCCATTAGAAAACTCTGACAAAGCACTTCTATTTCTTATTGCCCACCGTTCCGAATTACAAAGTGACGATATTGTTATTAGCTTTTATCAAAAAATTGATCGAGATTATTTGTTCACAGCTTCCAGCAAACAAATCCGTTCCCAAGGAGGATCTGGAAGCGTTGGTTTTTATCGAGTGTCACCCGAAGGATCGATTACGATGACAGATGCAAATGGAACACCATTTTGATTAGATGATATTATACGGATTTACAGTACTAGCAAGTCATTATTGGTATCATTTTTTCTGAGAAAGTTATACGGAGTATAAATAAGCATTTGCATTAACCTAATAATTCGTTACAGCTATTTCTCTTATGAATATACTCACTTCTCTACTTGCTCTCTTGATAAATTTTTGGTATCTACTTCATTTTCGGTCAACTGAGTTAATGAAATTTATTGTCGGGCGGTTTTCTAGATTCAATTTTTCTATATTTGGATAGAAGAATTTACTTTTTTACCTTTTGACATATTTTCTTCTTATTATTTTAATGATCCCTTTTTCAAATTAGAAAGATAGCCTTTGTATCGTATTAGATGAAATATTCACAAAGCTAACCATTATACTTGCATTTTTTTCAAAATAGAGTTATTACGTAAATAGGGATAAATAAAAAATACTTATTGAAAGGATGATCAAAAATGGCAAATGTACCTAGCATTCGCGACATGTTCCCTGATTTCAATGACGTGTTTAGTCCAGCATTCAATGATTTTTTAGGTGTTTCAAGTTATCCAAAAGTAGATTTAGTCGAAAATGAAAAAGAATACAAACTAACTGCTGATATGCCTGGCTGTGACAAAGAAGACACGACAGTTGAATATTCAGATAATACTTTGACGATCTCCGCCAATCATGAGTCCCATACAGAAGATAAAGAAGATGGCAACTATGTACGGAAAGAAAGACATTCGGTCTCTTACAAACGTTCATTCTATCTTCCTAATGTTGATGAAGAAAAAATCACTGGAACCTTTAAAAACGGTGTGCTGAAATTGGTATTACCTAAAACAGCTCATCAGCCAAAAGAAACAAAAAAAATTGAGTTAAATTAGAACTTATCGCCTCTCGATGAATGAGGGGCGATTTTTATATATTTGGATAAGAACGAGTATGTTTAAATTTTCAAAATGAGCAAAAAAATATTTTGTTTTTACGATAAAGATGTTATGATCTCTCTTGGTAAAAAATATGGGAGTTGATCATTTGATTGTCTTAAGTAAACTTTTGTTTTGGATACCATTTATCATAATGACCAGTGCTTTCTTTTACTTATTCAAAAGGCCTAACAAATACTTACTCTTATCTGCTTGTCCGATGATCTATTTTATCCATAAGATTAGAGGATTTTATTATTACGACTCTGGTATCTCATTGTTTTGCTACGAAATCGGCTTATTAGCTTCGGACATCTTTTTCATATTTGTGTTAGAATATTTCAGAAAAAAATAAACTTCCAGTCAGTTTTGGCTGGAAGTTTTTTATTTGGTGCAGATCTTTTCAGCTGTTATTCATACAAGTTGATCCATTTTTCTATTATTAAGTACATACCATTGTTACTCTTTGAATGTGGGGGAGAAAAAAATAAAAGGAGCTGGTATTTTGTTAGTTATGAGTAAAGCTTTGTTTTTACTTCCCTGCACGTTCATGTTTATTGTTTTATGTTATTTCAAAAGAAGAAAAAAATGGTGCTGGATCGATGTTCTACTATTCCTTCCCTTTTTCCCGCTTATTTATTTTCTTGAAGAAATATGGGATGATATGGCATGTGATTCTGCTTTTCTTTTTAGTCATTCATTGGGGCTTATGATCTCTCTTACGATCTTTGCCATTGTGCTATTTTTTTTGAATAAAAAATAATGTATTAAAATGTATTAACTCGTTTGTCCCAACTTCCAAAACATATTTTTGAAAGTTGGGTGTTATCTTTTTTGAAGTATAAAAAGATCTCAAATCAATCCACTTTACTTTCTTATTATGTTATTCATAGTAACAAAATCCCACCTACTTTATCTTATAACTTGATTTTTTGCATAAAAACTAAATAAAGAGTGCGGCATTTCGCACTTTTTTATTATAGATAAACGTTTAGACAAATTGGAGTACTTCTAGTTTCGTGATACATTGGCATAGAAATTACGTCTGCAGGTTTACATAATTTAATTATAGTTACTCTCTATTTTATCTCCCATTCACTAATATTTCAAAGATGATTTCTCCATCTCGTTAATTATTATAGAAAATCATATGACAAAAGTGTTAGCTTTTTCGATTGTGATTCTTGCTCAACTTTATTAATAATACAACTGTCACTTGTTTCATTTATTTAATTAGGAGGGAAAAATTTGAATACTGTTAGCTTGAAAAAAGGATTTTCTACCTTTGATCTAAAAATTTTAGGGATTACGTTGATGTTTATCGATCACATTCATCAAATGTTTTATCCGTTTGGTGCTCCCGATTGGCTGGATTGGTTTGGTAGGCCAGTTGCTACTTTGTTCTTTTTTATAAGCGTTGTAGGCTTCTCACATACACATGATAAAAAGAAATATATGCAGCGACTTTATTTCTCAATGGTTCTTATGGCTTTCTTCACTTATTTTCTTGGTAATATCGTTCATTATGATGAAGTGGTATTGATAAATAATATTTTTAGAGATTTGTTTATTGGTACGGTCATGATGTATGCAATTGATCTTTTCACTGATGGAAAAAATACTGGAAGTTGGAAAAAGATTCTTACAAGTATTTTCTTGTTCATTTTACCAATCTTACTCTCACTATTTATTCCCTTGTTATTTTCCAGTCCAGTAATCGTTCAAAACAAAATTGTTTTTATGCTGATTACGTCATTTTTACCTGCACTGCTTTTAGCAGAAAATAATTTTATGGTTCTTTTGATTCCTTTACTTTATTTAGCAAGAAATCACCGTAGCATTCAATGTATTATTATCTCAATCGTTGCCGGCATATACTTCTTCTTGGGTACGACCCAGTGGATAATGATCTTTTCAGTTATCCCGATATTGTTATATAACGGACAAAAAGGAAAAGGAATGAAATATTTCTTCTATATCTTTTATCCGGCACATATTGCCCTATTATATTTGCTATCCGCGTTTTTATATAAATACTAGACTGATTATTAATGAAAGAAAAACTTGTCATAAACACTTAAAGAATCCCATGAAACTTATGCAGGAGAATTCACCATTTCGATTTAGTTCCTTTCCTTAGTCTTTTTTACCCATTCCATGTTACAATCGCTTTGCAATCGATCTCACAAAAAGGAATCTGGAGGGAAAAAGATGAAGCAAATATTGCCGTTTTTGACGTATAATGGTCAAGCAGAAGAAGCAATCAATTGGTATCACAAAGCTTTTCCTAACTCCGAAATCACTAAGTTGAATCGGTATGGAGATACCAGTAAAGAGGAACCGGATCTTATACTTGAAGGCGAACTTAAATTAGGCAATCAAGTAATTGGATTTTTGGATATGTCAAAAGATTTCCCTGCACCTGCCTCCACCTGGGCATCTACCATTTTGATTGAAGTAGATGATCAGGCAGAATTCGATCAGGCGTTTAATACATTAAAAGATAGCGGAACTGTAATGATGCATGAAAAAAACTATGAGAAGTATACGGAAGTTTGTTGGGTGACTGACAAGTTTGGCTTTACTTGGCAATTGTTATTCTAAGCATGAGATAAAACGTAAAAAACGATAGTTGACATCCATTAAATATGGAAAGTCAACTATCGTTTTTTCTCTCGAGTAATATTACTTTTCTAACTTGAATAAATCGTCTAATGCATTTGAGAATGTTGTTATTTCAAAATCTGGAAATTTCTTTTTAAATTTATCAGAATTAAACTTGTTGTCATAATGATATCTAGGTAATAACTCTTTTAGCTCTTGCATATTTTTATTGAATATAGAGCCAAGATCAAACATCCATTGTTTGATCACTTTATATTTTACCGGTTTGTGCAATTTTTCTTCCATCAACTTTATCATCTCTTCATATGTTCGACTTACATCACAAGGTAGATGCCAGGTTTGGTTATAAGTGTCAGGCTGATTTGCTAAAAGCGCCATGGCTTTACTAGCATCAGGTGTCCATATTAATGTCCTTAATGTTTGATCAGAAATTGGCAACAAAGCAGTCTTATCATTTTTCACTCGGTTAAACAATAAACTGTTTGTAATACTTTGCGTCTTATTAGGTCCATAAAATTCAGGAGCGCGACAAATCATCACATCGATGTCAGGATTCTCCATTTCAGTCACTAGCCGGTCTGCCATTTTAGCTCGAACAGTGGATTTGATACCATCATAAATAAATTTGCTATCCTCAAATTGTTCCGTGTCATTTTTTTCGTACATATAAGTATTATCGAAAAAAACTAATTTCGCCTTTGTTTCTTTACAAGCCTGTATGACGTTTTCTAACATGATTTCAAATTTTGTTTTCCACTGTTCGGAGTCCATCGGTAATCCTGCAGCAAAATAAACAATCTCACTTCCTGCTACAGCGCGAATAGTTGCCTCACGATCTAAAATATCCGCTGAGATTAGTTCGTCTGTATCGTTGATTGATTTCGGATTTCGACTAACTAAGCGAAGCTGTTTCCCGTAAGTTTGATTAAGTTCTTTTGCTAACTCGTATCCAATTTAGCCATTACTGCCAATAACTGTTTGCATTTAGATAACCTCCTTGATGAATGTTCGTGCTAGTTCTCTTGTTGAATACGGATTTTGTCCAGTAATCAGATGTCCATCCTTTACCACATGACTCTTAAAGAAACGCTTCTTGATAAAATATCCTTTTCTCCTTACAGTCATCTCTTCATTATCAAAAGGAACTACTTTGCTTTTCATCGCCAATAATTCCTCCGTTTTAGTAAAACCAGTCAATTTTTTATTTGCTATTAAATAGTCATTATTAGCAAGTCTGATATTAAATAAACCTGCTATACCATGGCACACAGATAACACATATCCATTTGATTCATAAATATCACTAGCTATTTTTTGTAATGCACTATTCTCGGGAAAATCCCACATGACACCATGCCCACCAGTAAAGTAAATAGCAGTATAATCTTTGCTCTTTACGTTTGCAGGAGACAACGTATTCCTCAAACCTTTTTCAATAAAAGCTTTATTAGAATAAAGGTCTATTACATCAGAATCTAGATTTCTCATACTTCGAGGGTCAATCGGTACATAACCACCTAACGGACTGACAAAATCAGCTTCAAATTGATATTTATAGATTTCTGCTAAAAATTCTACTGTTTCTCCTAGCCAAATCCCAGTAGCTTTATTTGTTCCTTTGTATTGATTGACATTTGTTTCAACTATCAGAATTTTCTTCACTGTTTTTTAGCTCCTCTATTTCATCTATTACGTCAGACAAAAAATCTCTTAGTTTATATATATTTTTATTTTCGTGTTTTAAATAGTAAAAATTTTTAGTTCCTTCTTCTCTGACCTCTAATAAATCGGCGTCTTTTAAAATTTTCAAGTGGTGCGATACTGCTGGTCTTGATAAACCTGTATCGTCAGTTAGTTCTCCTACTTGCAAACCATGACAGCTTTTTTCATTTAATAATCTAATCAAAATCAATTGTCTTTTTCTGTCACCTAAAGCTGCTAAAAAATCACTTAATGATTCTAGTTCTGTTTTTAAGCGATCGTGTCCATTCATTGCGATCTGCCTCTTTCGTTTATTAGTTTAAACCATTAAACCATTTTTAATAAAATATGTAAATTCCTTTGCTCAAAAAAGTAGCTTCTTTACGATTCGACAATTTCAGATAAAGCAGGTAAAAACTGGCTGTCAGAAAATAGCCAAACTGAAGCAAAAAATAATGTTAAAATTAATTAATGAACGAAAAAAATCCCTCACCTAATATTACGGTGAGGAATTTTTTCTACCGACATAAACAAAAAAACCACCTCATATGAGGCGGTTAACGTTCAACATTATTTTACGATATTTACTGCTTGAAGACCACGTTGACCTTCTTCAATATCATAAGTAACTGCTTGGCCTTCATCTAAAGACTTAAAGCCTTCTCCTTGGATTGCTGAGAAATGAGCGAATACGTCATTTCCATCTTCACCAGTGATGAAACCAAAACCTTTATCTGAGTTAAACCATTTTACTGTACCGTTATTCATATATATTTCCTCCTGATACGTATATAATACGTGTTTTATTGCAATTAATATTACTTGGTAAAAGGAGTTTTTATAGTGTGAATATATCGCTCAGATTACGTTTCAAATTAGATTACTTATTTACTATAACACGGATGTAATGCTAACACAAGGATAATCACTCGATATACGGCTTAAATATAAATAAAAAGATGTGAAATTTCAGAAAATCACAATAATTGATTAACCAACGAGAAAGACCTTCAATGAATGATCTCTCTATCAATTAATCGAGTAATATCTAGTTTCTTTTTGTTCTTCGTTAACTACTTCCGTTTTTAAACAAAATGTTTGCAGTGTGGTTATATTAGCAATACAATTTTTCGCAACTTTATATGTTTCTTCTTCAGAAACTCCGTATTCTTTTTTTAATTTTTCTTTCGCTGCAGTTAGTTCGTGTTTTCTTAATTTTGTTAATTTGAGGTATCTGTGATTCATTCGAAACTATTCTTCTTATTATTTGGTTATTAGTTGGCTATTAGTTGATAAAATGCTATTATCCTAATTGATATAAGACTATATGGGAGATGATACTGTGGTCACATTTAGTATGCTTTTATTTTGGATTCCAGTCTGTATTGGTGTCATCTCTTTCTTTTACTTCACTAAACGTTCTAGAAAAGCGATTATATTAGTGCTTTCTTTTTTACCATCTGCGTTTTTTATAATAAAAATAATAAAACATACATTTTATCAATCGCTTTCAGCATTAAATTTTTACGTAGTAGGGTTGTTTTTATCTCTTATTCTTTTTATCGTTGTTTTGCGATATCTTTATAAGAATTATTAATTTTTCTGCTTTTATAACTATAAATTTTCTCACTTGTTGTTTTTGTCTTTATACTAGTACTATCAATTGACATCCAACTGTTTCTCCTTAATTCTAGTTTCAGTCGACTTATTATTAAGGTATTGACTATAAAATAAATAAGAGATACTCTTATCTAAAAGTGATAGGAGGAAGAAAAATGACGCTTATCAACAAACTTAATGCTAATATATTTTTATACACCGGAATGATTCTTGTTATACTTAATGCTATTTTTTTAGATTTCAATTTTTTCATAAATATTTTAGGTCTTGCTCTTGTCTCATTTTCTAGTAATATCACAAAAATAATTGGAAATTTTCTAAAAGACGATCACTAGTTGATTGTCTTTTTTTATGAATGTCTATGTAACTAAAAAATAAGAAAAGAATCTGTTTATCTTTTCCCCTAACGGTAGTCGCTAGACTTTAAGTGCCTTATTTTCTCTTTTTTTACTCATTTAAATAAAATTCTGATTTATCTTGTTGTGGATCAATTCATAATACACCTTGTTAGAAACTGCTGTGCTGATCTTAGCTTTATTATTTTACAAATCTTACACGATCACACTGCAAAAACGACATTTATTGTAATCTGTGTTTGATTTGTTTTATCAAATTTTTCATTTGACTAATTAGCTGCCTCTTCATTCTTCTCCTGCATAATGACCTCAATCTTCTCTTCAGCAAAAAAATAGCTAGAAACAGAAGTATCATGTATAATTAAATTAAAATTAAAATAATTAGAGAAGGTGAAGTTATGGATGGATTTCAAATGATAAAAAGCACTCTTGCATCTATAAAAGAATATGTATCAATGAGAAGTAGCTTTCCTAATGAAAGTGATAGAAACAACGTTATAAGGAATTTTAATATTCAGTTTATAGGAAAAGAACGTAAAAAAGTTATTTCTATAGAGATTGCTAATTATTTAAAATTAGAAAATAGGATATTTAACAAATATATTGAAGAAGTTGCCAATGAACTCCACATCAAATTAGAAGGACTCCATAAGGTAAATTCTGTTACTTCGGAAGCTGATGCGTATTATATTTATCTTTGACAATAAGCAATTGATATATTTTAAGTAAACATAACTTTGATGTTTATAAATTGATAGACAGCAACGGAAATAGTAAAAACAAGGATGTGAATTTCAACTCTTCCTAATTGTTCTTACTATTTTTCAACCGTTGCTGTCTATCGCATTTCATCATCCTTTCAATCCGAATTAATTAGGGTACTTTATCGGCATATCTAGTATTTAACCATCAATACCATGACTACTATCGTAAAATCCGTCTTTTATTTTTATTCCGTTCCCTCCCATTGACGATCATTATCTAATATAGAAATCCAAACTTACGAATAGCCTCACTCGCATTAACAATACGTCGATTTGCCATTTTATATACTTCTTCTTCAGAAACTTTGTTGTGACTTCTCCCCTTAGTCTCATTTCTTTCTCATAATAAATAAATAGTGATAAAATAAATATATTGGGAAAGAGAAAAAATAAAGGGGATATAACTTTGTTATTTATTAGTAAAATCTTATTCTGGGTTACTTGTGCATATAAAATTATTGTTCTAAGTTGTTTGAAAATATGGCGTAAAAAAGATTGTTTATTGGTCGTCTCATTCCTCCCATTTATCTATTTCATGATCAAGATTTGGGATGATTCAGATTCTGATCCCCTTTTTTTATCCAATTATTTAGTTGGGTTAGTGTTTTCGATAGTATTTTTTATTTGTATATTAATTTATCTGAATACAAAAAATTAACTTTTCCAGCTCTTGTAGCTGGCTTCTTTTGTTTCTAGCCTAATTATTTTTCTAAAAAGTTATTTGAATAAATACTCTTTTTGAGAGATCTTAGCCAAACCATTTTTTAAATAGCTAGGGATTCTGCGCTAACTTAAACGGCATAACTCAGTTTATACATGGATTCTTTTGATTAATCCAAAGTTGTTTCCAACTCATCCACTGATTCCAAGGTATCCAAGGCATTATTTGATGTACACCTATTCTCATGTGACAAATAAGATAAAAACTGAAACGATAGATATCATGGAGAATTTAAGAAAAAATTCTTGAATTTTACCAAAAAAAGCCACCGGTAACAATCCGGTGGCAAACCCAAAAGAAATCCAGGCTCGAGTTGGTAATTCTAGATTAGTTACTACTATGGATGCTTACGCACATGTAACCAAAAAAATGAAAAATGAAGCTGTTGATATTTTCGCCCAACGTCTGAAAAGATCTTTGATTTAAAATGCAAAAAATTCGCCCAAGTAAAAACTTGGGCGAACATAGGGCGAATATTTTTGAATTTCACAAATTTTGAAAGCTAAGAAACTCCTAAATTCCTTGCTACTTCTTACTTTCTTCCTCATCCATTTTCAGAACGGCCATGAAGGCTTCTTGCGGAACTTCGACGGAGCCGATTTGTTTCATCCGCTTCTTCCCTTCTTTTTGTTTCTCTAAGAGTTTACGTTTACGAGAAACATCTCCACCATAACATTTAGCCAAGACGTTTTTACGCAAGGCTTTGATGTCTGAACGGGCAACGATTTTTTGTCCAATAGCTGCTTGGATTGGCACCTCAAATTGTTGGCGTGGGATTAGTTTTTTCAGTTTTTCAACGATTGCTTTTCCACGTTCATAGGCAAAGTCTCGGTGAACGATAAAGCTTAATGCATCGACTTTTTCTCCATTCAGCAAGATGTCCATCTTCACTAACTTGCTTTTTTGATAACCAGACATTTCATAATCCAATGAGGCATAGCCTTTCGTGCTTGATTTCAATTTGTCGAAAAAGTCAAAGACAATTTCAGAAAGCGGAATATTATAGACGACATTTACTCGGTAATCATCTAAATAATCCATCGTAATGAATTCTCCCCGTTTTCGTTGAGAAAGTTCCATTACTGCACCGACAAAATCATTTGGGACCATGATCTGTGCTTTGACGAATGGTTCTTCTACATCCTGGATCGTTACAGGTTCAGGAAAATCTGCCGGGTTATCTACTGTAGCAGTCGTACCATCCGTTTTATTAACATGGTAAATAACGGATGGTGCAGTCGTGATCAATTCTAGATTGAATTCCCGTTCCAAGCGTTCTTGGACGACATCCATATGAAGAAGTCCGAGGAATCCACAGCGGAACCCAAAACCTAATGCTTGAGAGGTTTCTGGTTCGAATTGTAAAGCAGCATCATTCAATTGCAGTTTTTCTAAAGCTTCCCGCAAATCGTTGTAACGAGAAGTATCAATTGGATAAAGACCACAATAAACCATCGGATTCATTTTTCGGTAACCTGGTAAAGCTTCAGCGGCAGGATTGTCTGCTAACGTTACTGTATCCCCTACTCGTGTATCTTGGACAGTTTTGATACTTGCTGTGATATAACCGACATCACCGACCATCAAAAAGTCTCTAGCAACTGCTTTTGGCGAGAAGACCCCGACCTCTGTAACATCAAATGTTTTGCCATTACTCATCAGTTTGATTTTGTCTCCGGGTTTGACCATACCGTCCGTGATCCGGACATTTAGAACAACACCGCGGTAACTATCATAAATAGAGTCAAAGATCAAAGCTTTTAGCGGTGCATCTAAGTCTCCACTTGGTGCAGGAACATATTCCACGATCTGCTCGAGAATATCTTCAATCCCAATCCCTGATTTGGCACTGGCTAATACAGCTTCACTAGCATCGATTCCGATTACGTCTTCGATTTCTTGACGGACACGTTCGGGATCTGCTGCGGGTAGGTCGATTTTATTGATGACTGGCAGGATCTCCAAATCATTGTCTAACGCTAAATAAACATTGGCCAATGTTTGTGCTTCGATTCCTTGTGCTGCATCGACCACTAAAACGGCACCCTCACAGGCAGCAAGGCTTCGAGAGACTTCATAGGTGAAGTCGACGTGCCCTGGGGTGTCAATCAAGTGAAAGATATATGTTTCTCCATTTTTCGCTGTGTAATTGAGTTCTACAGCATTTAATTTAATCGTGATTCCACGTTCACGTTCCAAATCCATCGAGTCTAACAGCTGATCTTGCATTTCGCGAGACGTCACAGTGTGCGTCATTTCTAAAATACGATCGGCCAATGTAGATTTCCCATGGTCGATATGAGCGATGATCGAAAAATTACGAATCTGCTCTTGGCGTTCTTTCATTTTCTTTATATCCATAGCGTCTCCTCTTTTCATATAATCAGCACTTTCCATTATACCAACGAAAAGCAGTAATTTAAAGAGTTTTTAATTAGTCAGCTATAGAAGTTTTTTTTGTAGAATTTTGCTATACTGTTATCAAGCTAATAAATGGAGATGAAAAAATGGATCAAAAAGATTTTAGAGAAAATCTTGAATTAAAACCGGTCACTCAAGAACATATCGATCAATTCAATGAATTGCTTTCCTATGTGTTCCAAGTGACTGAAGCAGACATCGAGGAAAGCGGGTTTGAGAATAAACGAGCTTTTATCCGTTCCAAAAAACCGATTTTGGAAGTATCGAAAGTGTTCGGATGGTTCCACGAAAATAAACTGATCTCTCAAATCGCTATCTATCCTTGTGAAGTCAATATTCACGGTGCACGTTATAAAATGGGTGGTGTGACTGGAGTTGGAACTTATCCAGAATATGCTAACCATGGATTGATGCAAGATCTAATTATCGTTGCATTGGATAATATGCGCAAGAATAAGCAATGGATCTCTTATTTGTATCCTTACAGTATCCCCTACTATCGGCGTAAAGGATGGGAAATCATGTCTGATAAACTTTCCTTTAAAATCAGAGATACACAGCTACCTAAACAAATCCCAGTAAGTGGTATGGTTGAGCGATTACCAGTTGATCATCCAGACGTATTTTCCGTTTATGACAAATTTGCCCAACAAAACCATGGTGCTTTATTCCGCAGTGATTTTCATTGGGAAGAGTATTGGCGTTTCGAAAATGAAGATGAGCGCACAGCCGCTGTCTACTACGATAGCAACCATGAACCAAGAGGTGTTCTGTTCTACTGGGTAGCTGAAGAAATATTTCACGTAAAAGAAATGTTCTATCTTGATCAAGAAGCTCGAAATGGCTTATGGAACTTTATTTCCGCACATTTTTCCATGATCTACTGGGTACATGGAGATATTTATAAAAATGAGCCTTTAGCATTTTTGATTGAAGATAGTCAGATCAAAGAGCAGATCGAACCATATTTTATGGCTCGGATCGTTGATGTAAAAGAATTCCTTCAACGGTTTCCGTTTGTTGGAACAGCTGATGCTTTTCATTTCATCATTGAAGATCCTGTCGCTCCTTGGAATAATGGTGTCTTCGCTTTAACATGGGATGAACAGGGACAAGTCCGTGTCTTAAATGAACCTATAGGAAAATCCGTTCGACTGGATATCCAAACATTGACTTGCTTGATGATGAATTATCGCCGTGCTTCTTATTTGGCAAGAATCGAACGGTTAGAAACAGATGAAGAAACACTGAAGTCACTAGAGCGTATCATTCCAAACATGGAAGCTTACTTTAGCGATTATTTTTGATAAAAAGGATGATGTTTAGATGAAAATTTATTTTGCCGCACCAATGTTTGCTAAAAGTGATTTGTTATATAACCAACAGTTAGTTAAAGAAATCAGAGAGCTCTCTTCTGAGCTTTCGATCTATCTTCCTCAAGAAAATGAAGCAATCAATGACAAAACTGCTTATGCAGACAGTCGAATGATTGCTCTTGCTGACACAGAAAAAGTGTTGGCTAGTGATTTAATGATTGCTTTACTAGATGGGCTGACGATCGATGCCGGGGTAGCATCGGAAATCGGTGTGGCTTATGCGAAAGGCATCCCAGTGATCGGCTTATATACTGATACTCGACAGCAAGGCGGAACCCACCCGAAAAAAATCGCTGCACTACAAGAAACAGCTGAAAATCAATTTCACTACCTGAACTTATATACAATAGGTTTGATCAAATTGAACGGAAAAATGGTTTCTTCAGAAATTGAGTTGCTTTCAGAAGTAAAAAGATTTTTAGATGGAGGGACTTTCAGTGATTAAAGAAATCAAAAAGGTGCAAATAGCTTTACTTGCTTTTGGTGTATTCGTTGTCTGCTATAATTTTTATGAATTTATCACACAAAAATATTCGACTTCTCAAGGAATCACATTTATCGTGGAATCTTTATTAGGGATTGCATTGATTTTCATGCCACAAGTCATTTTGAAAGTTTTCAAACTTAAAATACCAGCAGCAATCGTTTTGTTTTACTGGTTTTTCTTGTTCATCTCTGTCTTTTTAGGCACAGGGATGCATTTGATCAGTATCATCTCTTTTTGGGACAAAATCTTACATGCGGTGAGTCCAATGGTCCTGACAGCTCTTGGCTATGGATTGATTGGTTACTTGATGAAAGATGCTGAGATATCAAAAACCAGTCCTTGGTTGTTCCTCTTATTCGGCTTTGCGTTTGCTGGACTTTGCGGCGTGTTTTGGGAGTTCTGGGAATTCTTATGCGACCAGTTCTTAGGCATGAATCTTCAACGTTTTGCTGCTTCTGATGGCACACTGTTTGTCGGACGAGCAGCATTGATGGATACGATGGGCGACTTGCTGACAAATACGATAGGTGCTGCCTTAATGGGATTGTTTGCATGGTCTCAAAGTAAAAAAGATGAGCGTTACTTTGAAAGTTATAAATTAGAAAAAGTGAAAAATACCTAATAAAAGAGGTTGTGACAGAAGCGGGCAGCTTCAAGAAATTTCGGCTTATTTTTCGAAGAAACTACTTCTGGAACACTGTTTATTTGAAAAAAGGAGGTCTGACACTAGTTGTGTCAGACCCCTTTTTTCTTTTATAGTCTCAATGGAAGATTAGACGATTTCTTCTAGCTCTTCTGTTTTGAAATGAAGTTGTCCATCAAGTAAAGTAATCGTTACTTTTGATTTAGGCATAACATGTCCTGCAACGATTTCTTTAGCTAGTGGTGTTTCTACTTCCTTAGTGATAAATCGTTTCAATGGTCTTGCACCATATGCTGGTTCATAAGCATTTTCAGCAATCCACGTTTTGGCTTCATCACTGATTGTCAGCAGGATTTCTTGATGTTCCAGACGTTGTGCCAATTGCGCCACCATTTTGTCAACGATTCCTTTCACGTTGTCTAGGCTCAATGGTGTAAATAAAATCGTGTCGTCGATTCGGTTCAAGAATTCTGGTTTGAAGTTTCCACGTAATAGCGTGTTGACTTGTTCAGCCACTGCTTCTGGAATCGTTCCATCAGCAGTCACGCCTTCCAGCAGTAACTGTGAACCGATATTGCTGGTCATGATCAGAACCGTATTTTTGAAATCTACTACTCGCCCTTTTGAATCAGTCAAGCGTCCGTCATCTAGGACTTGTAACAAGATATTGAAGACATCGGGATGCGCTTTTTCGATTTCATCCAACAAGACGATTGTATAAGGATTTCGTCTGACAGCTTCCGTTAATTGACCACCTTCTTCGTAACCTACATAGCCTGGAGGAGCTCCGACTAGACGAGACACAGCATGTTTTTCCATATATTCACTCATATCGATCCGTACCATATGATCTTCTGAGTCAAACAAGTTCTCAGCTAACGCTTTCGCTAATTCGGTTTTTCCGACACCAGTTGGTCCTAGGAAAAGGAAAGAACCTAGAGGACGATTTGGGTCTTGCAATCCAGCCCGTGAACGAATTACCGCGTCACTGACCGCATCAACTGCTTCATCTTGACCAATCACTCGTTTATGAAGTGTTTCATTCAATTTAATTAGTTTTTCTCGTTCACCTTCTACAAGTTTCGTTACGGGGATACCCGTTAATCTGCCAACGACTTGAGCAATCTCATTTTCGGTAACGGACTCTTGAACCATCTTAATCTCGCTGTCTTTTGCTTTAGCTTCTAATTCCTTCAATTCTTTTTCTAATTGAGGTATCGTACCATGACGCAATACAGCAGCGCGTTCTAAATCATAGTTATTTTCTGCATCTTCTAATTCGTGTTTTGCTTTATCGATTTCAGCACGTTTTGCTGAAACAGAATTGACTTCTTCTTTTTCTGTTTCCCACTGCATCTTCATCGCATTTGCTTCTTCACGAAGTTCAGCTAATTCTTCTTGCAAATTTTTCAAGCGTTTTTTACTTGCATCATCTGATTCTTTTTTCAGTGCAGCTTCTTCGATTTCCAACTGCATCAAACGTCTAGTAACTTGATCTAATTCCGTTGGCATAGAGTTCATTTCTACCCGAATCGTTGCACTGGCTTCATCGATCAAATCGATTGCTTTGTCCGGTAAGAACCGATCAGTAATATAACGGTCAGATAAAGTAGCTGCTGCTACTAATGCGTTGTCATGGATGTTAACACCATGGTGGATCTCAAAACGTTCTTTTAATCCACGCAGAATACTGATCGTATCTTCCACTGTTGGTTCTTTGACTAATACCTTTTGAAAGCGACGTTCCAACGCTTTGTCTTTTTCCATATATTGACGGTACTCATCTAAAGTTGTGGCACCGATCAAATGTAATTCACCGCGAGCAAGCATTGGTTTCAACAGATTTCCGGCATCCATACTTCCTTCTGTTTTTCCTGCCCCTACGATATTGTGGATTTCATCGATGAACAAGAGAATACGTCCATCACTTTTTTTGACTTCTTTCAAGACTGCTTTTAGTCTTTCTTCAAATTCACCACGGAATTTTGCTCCAGCGATCAATGCACCCATATCTAATGAAAAAATCGTTTTATCTTTTAAATTTTCAGGCACATCTTTGCGTACGATACGTTGAGCAAGCCCTTCAACGATTGCCGTTTTCCCTACACCGGGTTCTCCTATCAGAACAGGATTATTTTTTGTTTTTCGTGAAAGAATACGGATGACATCACGGATTTCTTCATCACGACCGATGATTGGATCCATTTTTCCGCTTTTGACTTGCTGTACTAAATCAACGCCGTATTTTTCTAATGCTTTGTATTGTTCTTCTTGGTTTTGTGAGGTCACTCTTTCTCCTCCTCTCATCTCTTCGATGTTTTTACGCAATTCTTTTTCAGATAATCCGTTTTTATTCAAATAAACAGTTAACGGATAATTTTTTAATTTCATCAACGCTAAAATAACGACTTCCGTTGAAAGAAACTCGTCGCCGAAGCTTTCACGTATTTGGTCTGCTTCATTCAATAATCGAAAGAAATTCTGGCTGAGGTTTTGTCCATATTGGACGTTTCCACCAGAAACAACTGGATACTCATCCAGTAGACGATCAATTTCATGTTCAAAAGATTCGACATCCAATCCGGCATCCGTATAGAAATTTCGACCAAAATGATTAGGTTGTAAAAAGATTTTCCATACATGGGCAATGTCGATATCTTGATGTTTTCGAGTGACCGCAATCTGTTGAGCTTCAGCAATCGCTTCTTGAAGCGTCGTAGTCATTTTCTCAATATTCATACAGGTATACCCTCCTAATTAAAGGTAAGATCACTTATTTCTTTGATCTTTACAAAAACTATTATATCGCTTTGGTCAATTTTGGTCAAAATATACACATAGTTTTTTGACTTTTTTTCTCGACTTATATAAATCTTAAAAAAACAAAATTGATTGTATGTATATAAAAAAAGAGCTAAACAAACGTAAAATTATCTTATCCATAACGTTTTTCTTTGATTTGATAAAAAGGGTAGATCTTATAAAAGACCTACCCTTGATTTTCTTTATTCTCTTTTTTTACTTCTATTATTTCTTCTTTGATCACTCTTCGCCGTTCAGCAATCACATACACAAATCCATAGAGAAATGGCAAGATAAAGGAACTGAAACGATACAGTAAGAGCGAAGAAACTGCGTCAACTGTTCCAACAACTGGTCTGAATAATAACAAATAGACAAATTCAAAGGAACCAATACCAGCAGGCGTAGGAATAACCCCTGAAAGCACTACTGCAAAGCTGATAAACGAAATGGTCAGTAGAAAATCTATTTTAGGATGGTTTTCAATCAGAATCAAATAAGGAAGTACATACCAAAATACAAGTTTTAACATATTCCATAGATAAATCCGCAATAGCGCAGTCCTGTCTTGGATAATGGTTTGGACCGTTTCCCTTAAAGAGTAGATCTGCTGATTGCATGTATCCACCCATTTCCGCAAACGCTCACTTTTAAATAACTTATTCGATAAGCTGACAAAAAATATTTGAACATTCAAGCTGACGGACATCGCCAATAAAAAGGCAACAATCACGATCGTCAAAAGGATACCAGCGATGATAAACCAGATCATTGATGGACCATTAGAATAAAAAAGAGAGAATTGGATGACCAAGCCAGCTAATGCATAAGTGATCACTGCCAGTTTGTACATAATCATATGGAGTGCTGTCACCCCTGCTCCCTGGGATAGCTTCATTCCTTTTTTGTTATAAAAATAAATCTCCGAGATCAGCGTTCCTGTACCAAACGAAACGATTCGGTAAAACGCAATATAGCTAGAGGTCAAGAACCCATCTTTCGTTGTAAAATTCGGCGCGAAAGGTTCAGCAATTTCTTTGATTGAGCGCCCTTCAGCGATTTGGTAAACTGTCCCTAATATAACAGCCGCTGCCAAAACAACAACACTGGTAGACAGCAATTCGGCAAAGATATCTGCAAATGATTGATTGATTAAATAATAAATAATGGCAAAAATCACAATCAGCAAAAGCAGATTCAGAATGATTTTAGTTTTCGTTCCTTTAGACGACATCTCCTGCTCCTTAATGGAAAAAATAAATGAGAATCAAATCAACAAGTACACCTGTAGCGAATCCTATAGTAAACTTCTTTTTCCGAGTTTTATGATGGAAAACTTTTCGAGAGATCAATCCTCCCAAACCACCGCCTAACAGGCTGACAAATATCAAATTATTCTCAGGAACACGCCAGCCGCTAGTTCTAGCCTGATGTTTATCATACCCCATCAGACAAAATAAGTAAAAATTCACAATGAAAAGGTAAAACCACAAAGGATTGTGTAACAATACATCCATTACTCTTCTTCCAACTTTCTGTTAACTACTATTTCTAAGCTTTTTCTTCTTTCTTTGGTGAATAAACTGTTAATCCTTTTGATACAACAGATAATTCAACTGGAAGATCATCTGTCGTGTCTCCATCCGTTCGAGTGCCCACAGATTTTTCCTGCGCTTGGATTTTCATGCGTTTGGCTGTGAAATAAGTAATGCCGGGGATCGTATAGAATTTGCCTCTCATGATTCTAGGCAAATAAAAAATAAATCGGAAAATATCTAAGGAAGGTACGATCGTTACATGAAATTTTCCATCATCTGGGGTCGCTGAGTCGTCAAAATTTGTAAAACCGCCCACGGAGTTAGACATCGTGACTGTCAACAGTTGGGATTTTCCTTTCCAATGCTCCTCGTCTGTTTCTAAATCCAAATGATATTTTTTCTTCTTCAGCAATAACTTAAAAAACTTCTTGATAAAGATCCACGAGCCGTAACGCTGTTTTTCTTCTTGACTGATCCAAACTGCTATATCTGCTAAGATTCCGATTGTCAGTGTAGAGATAATGACTTCATCATTGACTTGACCATAGTCTATTTTCCGTACATTGCCTTCCAGGATCACGTCAGCAGCTTCTTCTTTTTTGAGGGGAATCTCAAGAACACGTGCAAGGTTGTTGACAGTTCCACCTGGAAGTAATCCGACATGGTATTGAGATAATGTTTTTTGGAACGCTTGGACGATATGATGAATCGTGCCGTCTCCACCTATAATTACTAAAGTATCAGCTTCTATGGCTTCTGCTTTCTTGACTAATTCCGCATCATCAATCGATGGGCCAGTTTCAGCTAGTTCTACATATAATTCTGGCTGCTTTTCTTTTACATAATCTTGAAACCAGCGTGCTAATTTCTCACCCTCATCTTTCCCTGAACTTTTGTTATAAAAAACTAGCAGCTTTTCCATTCTTTACCTCCTATTTACTCTTCAAAAAAGAGGGCGGGACAACCAATTCCATTGTCCTGCCCTTTAGCCTTAGACAGATGACATTCCATCATTGGGACGAACGCCTTGTCATAAGCTGTTCTTTTTCGATTTTAACTCTTTGTGTTCAATTCTGCAATTTTTACAATCACGTCTGTTGCTTTTTCCATTACTTGTAAAGAAACAAATTCGAATCGTCCGTGCATATTTTCTCCTCCGGCAAATAGATTTGGCGTCGGAATACCCATGTAAGAGATTTTTGAACCATCTGTTCCTCCACGAACTGGTTCGATCACTGGAGAGATACCAAGCTTGATCATTGCTTGTTTCGCTAATTCCACGATGCTCATATCTTTTTCAATGATTTCTTTCATGTTGTAATATTGATCATACATATCTACTTTGATTCGTTCTTGATCAAATCGCTGATTCAACTCTTCTTGGATATGTGTGATTTGTGCTTTGCGTGCTTCGAATTTTTCACGATCATGATCGCGAATGATATAACTCATAGAAGCTTCTTCAGGATTCCCATCCAATGCCATCAAATGGAAGAAACCTTCGTATCCTTCCGTTTTTTCTGGAACTTCATCGGCTGGAAGCTGATTATGAAAATCGATTGCTAACTGTAGAGCATTGATCATTGTATCTTTTGCCGTCCCTGGATGTACATTTTTCCCTTGGATCGTAATATTTGCTTGAGCAGCACTAAACGTTTCATACTGCAACTCACCTAAAGGACCACCATCGACTGTATAAGCAAAATCTACATCGAATTGCTCAACATCGAATTTATCCGCTCCGACACCGATTTCTTCATCAGGACCAAAAGCCACTTTGATGGTACCGTGAGGGATAGAAGGATTATTGATCAAGATCTCCATTGCAGTCATGATTTCCGCAATCCCTGATTTGTCATCTGCTCCCAGTAATGTACTGCCATCTGTTGTGATCAATGTGTGGCCTTCATAATTTTTCAAATTTGGAAAATCTTTTGTATTCAATGTATAGCGTTCTTCCGCATCTAGTACGATCGTAGACTCGCCATCATAGTTTTCAATGATTTGTGGATTGACTCCTACTGCATTAAAATCTGCTGTATCCATGTGGGAAATAAATCCAATGGAACGCACTTCATGATCAACATTGCTTGGTAATGTTCCCATAACGAATCCGTTATCTTCATTATAGAAAACATCAGCTAAGCCTAACTCTTCTAATTCTTTTTTCAATTCTTGCGCAAAAGCAACTTGTGTCTGAGTCGATGGAGTCGTTTTGCTTGTTGCATCGGAGCGTGTTTCTGTTTTGACATATCGTAAAAAACGTGGCAAAAGATTTTCGTACATAGTATTCTCTCCTTTTAATTAAATTGAAATGGGTTTGTATTTGTTTCAGAAACGAAAAAGTTAATATCCCAATTTTCTTCTTGTTTCCAAGATTCAAATTTCTCGATAAATCGTTGCTTGCATAACGATTCAATATAATGACCGGGATCAATTGCAATCAACCCAGCGCTTTGCATATCATGAGCCGTATGATAATAGATATCTCCCGTGATATAGACATCTGCTCTTTGGGCGATTGCTTGCGGATAAAATTTTTCACCGCTTCCACCGCAAATCGCAATGCGCTTCACAGAGGATTTTGCATTTTTTGGCTGGACTATTCTCAGTCCATCTAGTTGGAACGCTTCTTTTACTTGTTCTACAAATGCCTCTATAGAAATTTCTTGCGGCAATTCACCTACTCGTCCTAACCCAAACATTTCGACTGGTTCATCTATAGCGAAAAGATCATAAGCAGGTTCCTCATAAGGATGAGCTGACCGCATGGCTTGAATCACTTGTTTTTCGATAGTTTCCGGCAAAATAACCTCAACTTTTGCCTCTTGAACTTGTTCTGTCTTCCCTACTTTCCCAATCGCTGGTTGTGCACCAGCTTCCGGAGTAAATCGACCGTGTCCAATCGAGGTAAAACTTGTACCGGTATAATCACCTTGTGTACCAGCACCAGCTGCAGCTAATACTTCACGCATTTTCTGTGCATGATCCACAGGTACATAAACGGCCAGTTTTTTATAATGAATCTCATGAGTCTTTACTAAATAACTCTCCACTTCAATACCGAGAAGTTCACAAAACCAGTCATTCAGTCCATCCCAAATAATATCCATGTTCGTGTGTGCTGCATAGACGGCAATATCATGTTTCAACAAATCTGCATACATTTTTTCTTGTGGCTGATCAGTAACCAGCCGTTTTACAGGACGAAAGATTGGAGGATGTTTAGCAATCAGCAAATCGATTTTTTTCTTGATTGCTTCTTCGACCACTTCTGGACGAACGTCTAATGTCATCATTACTCGTTGGATTGGCTTATCCAATGTTCCGATATGCAGTCCGACTGGGTCTCCTTCTTCAGCTAGCCACTGAGGACAATAGCTTTCAAACTTTTGGATGAAAGTGCGTCCGCTGATTGTCATGTCTTTAAAACCTCCTCAATCATTTGGATTTCCTGCTCGATTTGTTTTTGACGTGCCTCTTGATTAGCTGCTTGTTTGAGCTGTTCACGGATAGCTTTTCTTTGTTGAAGCTCTCTTGTCCATTTTGATTTGAAGATCTCACTTTTCTCTTCAAGCAGAAATGGCCCGAACATCAGCTCCATTTCATTGTAAGTAACTGGTTTTTGTTCTTTTTCGGCTACAATGATTTCATATATTTTTTTATTTTCTTCAAGTATTTTTTCTGATTGGATTTTATACTGATTTTCTTGCAGCCAAGATCGTAATGTACGCTCTCCGATGTTTGGCTGAAGGATCAAACGTTCTTGTCCGCTTAAGCGTTGATTCAACTTGCCAGCTTCTAGGATATCTCGGATCAGTGAACCTCCCATACCCGCAATCGTGACAGCTGTAATACCATCTTGTGGCTGGATAGCATCTAGACCATTTGCAAGGCGTACGGTGATACGGTCTTCTAATCCATCTTTTTTGACTTGCTTACGTGCTGATTCATAAGGACCTTGAACGACTTCACCAGCAACTGCATATTCGATTTTTCCTCTTAATATCAATGCAACGGGTAAGTAAGCGTGATCTGATCCAATGTCTGCTAAACGAGCGGATTCAGGGACAAAGTCACCCACTGCGGCTAAGCGCTGAGATAAATCTAAATGGTTCATAGCTTCACTCCTTCTAGATAATTATAGCATTTTCCAAATAAAATAAGGAGACTAGGAATAAAAAAATTCCCATATCTCCTTAAAAAATATACCTTTTCGTTCTATAAAACAACATTTTCTTATTTTTGAAAAAATGTTATTGGTTATTTGTTCAATGAAACATCAATAATCGAATCAACAGGAACTTGCGGTGGGATAGACATCGTCATGATCGGCATCTCAACTAATGTAAATTGGACTTTGTCACCGATTTTCAATTCATTTATGTCCACGCTTATTTTTTCAGCAGTAGCATTTAAGATCACTCCGTCATTGCTGAATGACGTTCCCATATTCGCTGGATCTTCTTTGGCCATGACATCGACGAGTTTCAACTGAAGCGTTTCTTCTTCTGCTTCTACTTGAGTGATACTTTCAATCGTTCCGACAAATATGCTTTGTCTCTCCGTTTTCGTACTGCTTGTTTTTACTGTTTGACCCGCATCAATCGAATCAACAGAACCTGTGTTGCTATCTGCGCTACCGCAGCCTGCTAAAAGAAAAAATAGACCAACTACAGATATACTAGAAAAAATAGCCCTCATAAAAAATCCTCCGTTTAAGTTTCTGCATTACTTGTTGCGGTGATTGTCTCCGGTCATTTCTGTCCATATAATGATTCGCTGACCTGCTTTTACTACTAGGTCAAATGTCAGTTGGACTTGTCAACTGTTCAACCATTGCGTCGGTTGCGACCAGTCATTTCGATTTCTTTTGTCAAATAACGTATGCGTTCCATTATCCGTTTCGCTTTTAGCGGCTCTTCATCTCCACGTTGAGTGACGGACAAATGCTGTTCCAATTCATCCATTGTAAAATTCGATGAGAAGAAGGTTGGTAACTGTTCCTGCATCCGATATTGAAGGATAACACCGAATACTTCGTCTCGTATCCAACTACTCATCGCATCTGCACCAATGTCATCGATCATCAAAATAGGTGAACGTTTCACTGCATCTAACTTTTCTGCCACTTGATCTTTTCCGATTGCCTGTTTCATCTCAACGGCAAATGTCGGAAAATGGACTAGCGTCGTGGTGAATCCAGCAATCGCTAATTCTCTCGCTGTTGCTCCTAATAAATATGTTTTTCCAATACCAAAACTTCCTACTAGATACAGTCCTTTATGATACCCTTTTGGATCAGCAGTATATTTCTCTACAAAATCTAGGGCTTCTAAGCTCGCATATCCTCGTCCATCTGTACGTTCAAAGTTTTCAAAAGAAGCCGATTGAATATCTTTTGGCATATCCATTGCTTTTACTCGGCTTCTGATTTCTTCTTGTCTTTGCCGTGCTAACAATGCTTCCGTTGGTACATAAGTGACATCCACATAATGAAAATTCAACGTCAGCTTCGGCTCATAGCCGGGAGCGATCATCGTTGGATCGTTTTTTTGATATTTACGCTTTTCTTGCACGAATTCATACAATTTAGCGTAACTTTTTTCAATATCCGCTTGTGTCAATTCTTCTTGGTGTGCGCTTAGAAAAGCTTGAACATCCGCATCATTTAAGACTTCAGCGATCATTTCAGCATACTTTTCTTGATAATTGCGTTTGCTGATGATCCTCTTCAATTCTTTGCCTACGTCTTCCACTAGATATCACCCTCCTTTTTTGCCAGGTATTCTTTAAAACGGCGGTCAATCTCTGCTTTTTTCTCGCTGCTGATCTGTTTTTCATCTTTTGGCTGGTTGACCCAATCAGGAAGCTTTTCCCGTCGAACATTTCGCTTGCCAGTTTGATAATTTGTTTGCTTCTTTTGTTTTGATTGTTTTGCTTGATTACTTATTTGCCGAATGTGCTGGATCGCTTCTTCTGCTGTGGCGATTTTCTTTTGTGCCCATTCATTTGCCACTGTATTTACATAACTGGCATTTAAGCTAGCATTATTCTTGATCACTAGTACATAATTCAGCAAAACATTGATCACGCTACTGGAAAGACCTGATTGAGAAACAAGATCTTGCAGTAACCAGTTTTCTTGTTTAGAAACATATCCGCCTTTTTCTGACTTGATTGCTTCCAGATATTTCATCGGTGGAATGCTCTGTGCTTCTTTTATCAGCTGAAGCGCTGCGTTTGTCAAATGTTCGTTTGACGAGGGTTCATTACTGTTTTCAGAAACCGCAACTGTTTCTTTTGTTTGCTTCACCGGACGTCTCTGCATTGCCAAAATGGCTTTTTGCAGTTCTTTTTCAGATACTTTTTGTTCACTAAAGTCATAAGATTGACTGATCAGTTCGCCAAGTGTCAATTCATCGAAACCGTAAAGCTGATGATACATGTCGACTTGTTTGATGATTGGATCATCAAGACTTGCAATATGTTTTTTTGCCAGCCAATCATTCAAAAACTGCCAATCGAATGTCGAATCTGCTTCAAGTAATGCTACTGATTCAGATTCTTCAAAAGATTTATTCAGCGATTCGATGTTTTCTTGATTAGCAGCGTACACTGCTTCATTGAAGCGATAAACATCTAAAAATTTTTTTGTGATTTTTTGATATCCCTCTGCTGTATGCCTTTTAGGTTCAAAGAATTGGGTAAGCTTCTGGAATCGTCGTTCACCAACTTTTTCCAGAAGAAGAAAAGCCAGAACAGAGTCTTTGAAAAATGCTTTAGGAATGAGTGGTTCTAACAGCTCATAAATAAAACGAGGTCCCAGATCACTATCTTCTTTAAAATAAACATCCAGTAAGCCGATTCCTTCTAGCTTTTTTCTTGCATCATAAAATTGCGGGATACCGCAGCCTAGACTACTAAGCAGATCTGCATGCATCCCTTCAGGACCTTTGCCAGATTCTTGAGAGATTTCTGATAACAGGGTGAAATAGATACTCAAGGCTTCTCCGCCGATTAGTGGCTGATAAAGATACAGCAAGGCGTTCTTGCTGTCTTCTCTCAGCGGAGCCGCTTTTCTTCCTTGGTAAATATTTTTTGGTTGAAGCTCTTTCCAAGCATTTTCCAAGGAAATGCCTCCTTTTTGTTTCTTAATTGTTTTCTTTATTATTCTCTTTATTATTTTCTTTTGCTTTATCCACGATATCTTGCAACTCTTTTAAGAAAACAGACATATCTTTGAACTGGCGATAAACACTTGCAAAACGAATATAAGCGATTTCGTCTAAATCAACTAAATCTTCCATCACATATTCACCAATTAGATTCGTCGATACTTCGTTTTCTCCGAGACTGCGTACGCGGTTTTCGACATGGTTGACGATTTGTTCCATTTGTTCCATAGCTACAGGTCTTTTTTCTGCTGAACGGATGAGTCCTCTTAAAATTTTATCGCGATTGAACTCTTCGCGTTCCCCGTTTTTCTTGATTACTAATAACGGAGCAGCTTCAATTCGTTCAAATGTAGTGAATCGGAACGAACAATTCTCACATTCGCGACGGCGACGGATCGCACGTCCATCATCTGCTTGACGGCTGTCGATTACTCGTGAATTATTATGTTGACATCTGGGACATCTCATTTTGTCTCACCTCTTGCATCGCATTTTATATAAAGGATGTGTCTTTCTTTACAACTAGTTGTATTATAACACGAAACAAATCACAAACGCGACTGTCCTACCCAAAAAACACGGATATAAGAACAATTTTTTCTACTTTCATGCGTAATTGTGTCCCCTGTCCTTACTAAATTTCAATTTTCCAATACTGATCACCTTGATTACTGAGAAATAACTTACACAAAAGCTGATTTAGTCATCTAGCACAAAAAACTTGAAGCAGATGAACACCTTCTCATCTGCTTCAAGTCACATCTCGATTTTTTACTATTTTATAACTTCTCTTCGATTCCTGTATAGTGTTTCATTCGCTGTTCCTCGATTTTTTGCTCATCGGGAATGTGGTCACTTTCTGGGAGCGGTGTTTTACTACGATCAGGTGTCGGATTTTTTCGTTCTTGAGTCAAATCTTGCCGCTTCGCTTCTTCTTCTGCCTGCTGGTCTTCTATTTCATCGATTCTTGCTTGGTACTGCTTTTCTTTTTCTTCTGCTGTTTCTGATTGCGTACGACCTTCATCGATTAGATTTTCTTTATTGAGCATCTCGCCGATTTTTTCTTTTGCGTTACCTACGACTTTATCCTTTTGATTTTTTAATGATCCCATCGCTATCCCTCACTTTCTATATACTCAGGATAGCAAAATTGACACAGATACTCAAAGAAAGCGATTAGCAAAAAGCCAATTTTCGATTTGTCCCACAAGTTTTTCTTTTGTTCCATTGTTGTCGAACAAAATATCCGCACGCTGCTTTTTTTCTTCGATTGGAAGTTGACTACTAATTCTCTGCTGCGCTTGTTCTAGCGTCAGTTGATTACGTTTCATCAAACGCTGAAGCTGAGTTTCTGGCGTAGTATAAACGACAGCTACTGCATCCATATAGTGGTCATAATGACCTTCGTAGAGCAATGGGATATCTACAATTACTAAAGGATGATTGGAACTTAGAGAGGCGATTTGATCTTTTATCGCTTTTCGGATAAACGGATCTAATAGCTGATCAAGTTTTTGCCGTTTTTCCTTTGATGGAAAAACAATCATCCCAAGTTTCCCTCGATCTAGTTGCCCATCAGGCTGCAATACCTCTTGGCCAAACACTGATACAATTTTCCTCAGAGCAAGCGTTCCAGGCTCAACAGTTTCTCTGGCAATCACATCGCCATCGATCAAAGGAAATCCATGAGACTGAAAGACTTTGGCTGCCGTACTTTTACCGGTAGCTATTCCACCCGTCAAACCTAAAACAAATCCTACTTTGCGATTTTTAGCCTTTGACAATTCGGACAATAGTGCGTCCCCCTTTGTGCCACTTTTGTTTTCACGATCGGCGTTCCACAACGTATACATGGTTTGCCAGTTTGCTGATAGACATGCAGTGCTACTTGAAATCCGCCTGATTCTCCTAATGCATTCAAATAACTGCGAATCGTGGTACCTCCGGCTTCTATTGCACGATCCAAAACATCAATGATCGATAGACGTAATTGTTCTACCTCTTTGGGGCGCAGTGTGTTCGCCGGTTGTTCTGGATGGATCTTCGCTTCCCATAATGCTTCATCTACATAAATATTACCTAGACCAGTCACTAGACGTTGGTCTAGCAGCAATGGCTTGATTGCTTTGTGGGACTTTTTCAGTCCATTTGCGAAATCTGCTAATAAGAAGCTATCTGGCAAAGGCTCAGGTCCCAATTTCATGATTCCTCGGTAAGTTGCACTTGCTCCTTTTTCGACGATTGTCATACGACCAAATTTTCGTACATCGTTGTAGCGAAGTTGGCTTCCATCCTCAAAAAAGAAAAGTACATGCGTATGTTTATCGATTGGTGTATTTTCTTTCGTAAATTGATATTTTCCTTCCATTCGCAAGTGTGAGATCAGTTCATAATGATCGAGATGAAAAATTAAAAACTTCCCTCTACGTCCAATGGATTGGATGGTTTCGCCAACAAGAGAAGCCTCAAAGATGGGTGTCTCTGGTTGCTCGATGATCTTGGGCCACAAGACCTGAACTTTTTGAATCGTTTTTCCTACTACTAACCGTTCCAATCCTTTACGAACGGTTTCTACTTCTGGTAATTCTGGCATTTTTTCTTTTCACCTTCATTATATTGCTCTGTCTTAAACAATGTTTATTTTGCTTCGTACCACGTTTTTCCCCAACTGCTGTCAGTGATCAGTGGTACATGAAGAGAAACAGCTTGTTCCATAACTTCCTTCACCAATTTATCTAATGATTCAAGTTCTTTTTCCGGTACCTCGAAGACAAGTTCATCATGAACTTGTAACAGCATCGTAGCTTGAAGACCTGTTTCTTTTAATCGTTTATCCAATTCGATCATCGCGATTTTCAAAATATCAGCAGCACTTCCTTGGATTGGTGTATTGATAGCTGTTCGTTCCGCAAAAGAACGGATATTGTAATTTCTTGAATTGATGTCTGGCAGATATCGACGGCGGTGATACAGCGTTTCGACGTAGCCTTGGTCTTTTGCTTCGCGTACGATTCTTTCCATATATTCTTTGACACCTGGGTATTTTTCAAAGTACGTATCGATGTATTGCTGTGCTGCTTTTCGGCTGATTCCTAGATTTTGTGAAAGTCCGTAATCAGAGATGCCATACACGATACCAAAATTCACTGCTTTTGCCTGCCTACGCATATTTGGTGTGACATCCTCTGCCTTTTCGATTCCAAATACACGCATCGCTGTGCTGGCATGGATATCTTGACCTTCTAGGAAGGCAGCTTTCAAATGTTCATCATTTGAGATATGCGCAAGTACGCGTAACTCGATTTGTGAATAGTCAGAAGAATAAATCAGCCAGTCTTTTTCTCTAGGAACAAATGCCTGACGTATCTTTCTCCCTTCATCTAATCGAATCGGGATGTTCTGCAAATTAGGATCAACAGAGCTTAATCGTCCTGTTTGGGTCAATGTCTGGACATAACGGGTATGCACTTTTCCATCTGATTGGATCACTTTCAGCAGTCCCTCGACATAGGTAGATTGAATTTTTGCAATTTGACGATAGGTGAGGATATCCTCTACGATTGGTGCTTGTTCACGAAGCTGTTCCAGTACATCTACGGCTGTGGAATATCCAGTTTTTGTTTTTTTGATAACGGGTAATCCCATTTTTTCAAATAAGATCACTCCTAATTGCTTTGGTGAATTCAAATTGAATTCTTCGCCGGCTTCTTCGTAGATTTTTTGTTCGATCTCTCTTAAGCGAGCAGAGAACTCGCCCTTCATTTCTTGTAAGCGAGTCGCATCTACTTTGATCCCGCTTATTTCCATCTCTGCCAAAATGATAGACAATGGCAGTTCCATTTTCCGGAAAAGATCTTCTTGGTTTTTATCTGCCAGTTCTTGGCTCAATTTTGGTGTCAACGCATTGATTGCAGCTACTTTTCGCGCTAAATGAGCAAAAAAGAGTTCCTCTTCTTCTGGTAAACCTTTTTTCGCCCCTTTGCCGTATACAGCTTCATCTGATTGGATATCGTTGTATCCGTAATGAGCAGCTATTCCTTCGATATCTGTGCTTTTTTCATTCGTATCGAGAAGGTATGCACCTAGCAAGACATCAAAATCGATTCCTTTCGTTTTTCCAGTATAGCGGTTTAAAGCAACATAAGTTCGTTTCGCATCATATACTTTTTTCAGCCGAGTCGGATCAGTGATCCAAGAATGGAACGCTCGGTTTTCGAATACAGATAGATCGTTCGTGACATAAATTTTCTTTTCTGTCCCCCACGCTACTCCGACGATTTCCTCTGTATGATAATTGTCGCCCATCATTTCCACGTACAACGCCATATCCGTAGTAAACATTTCCTCTTTGAATTCATGAACGACTTCAAACAAAATATCATCCATTTTTACTTCTTCTTCTACGATATTCAATTTAGAAAGGAACTGATTGAAATCCATTTCTTTATAAAACGGAACGAGTTTATCGAGATTTTTCCCTTCATACTTCAATGAGTCGATAGAGACATCCACAGGCGCTGAAGTATTGATGGTCGCCAATTTTTTCGATAAGAAAGCCTGCTCTTTGTCATTTATCAGATTTTCTTTCATTTTGCTTTGCTTCATTTCATCGATATGTTCATAAATTCCTTCGACTGAGCCATATTGTTTCAATAGCTTGATAGCTGTTTTTTCACCGATTTTAGTCACACCGGGGATATTGTCAGAGGCATCTCCGGCTAGTCCCTTCATGTCAATAATCTGTTTTGGCGTCAACCCATCATATTTTTCCGCTACATGTTCTGGTGTATAGCTTTCGATATCGCTGACACCTTTTACAGTGATATCCACTTTTACTTCTTTACTAGCTAATTGAGTCAAATCCCGATCACCTGAAAGCACGACGACATCAAATTGATCTTTGTCTACTTTTTCTGCCAAAGTACCGATAATATCATCTGCTTCATAATTGGGCAATTCGTAATACTGTACCCCTAGTCCTGTCAACAAATCACGTATATATGGCATTTGTTCTTTGAATTCGCCAGGTGTTTTGGATCTTCCACCTTTGTACTCCGCATACATTTCTGTCCGAAAAGTCGTTTTTCCTGCATCGAACGCAACCAGAACATGAGTCGGTTGCTCTTTTTGCATAACATTTTCAAACATCGTATTGAATGCATAGATTGCATTTGTATGAAGACCGTTTCTATTTTTGAAACGTTCAAGAGAATTGTGAAGCGCAAAGAATGCGCGAAAAGCCACACTGTTCCCATCAACGAGTAATAATTTATTTTTTGTCATCTTCTTAACTCCTTACTGTAAAGTTCTTATTCATTCTAACAAAGAATCCTGCGGAATGCGAAAAGAAAAAGCGGGACCATACCAAATAATTCGGTATAGCCCCAACTGATGAATTTTTTTCTTTTTTAGTTGTTCCGTCCAAAGATTCTCAGAAACGCCAAGAACAAGTTGATAAAGTCCAAATACAGCTTCAATGCCATGAATACAGCAATTCCACTATGTGCTGTTCCGTTTGTCTGGACATAGATATTACGGATGCTTTGGTTATCATAAGCTGTAATCCCTGCAAAGATGACGACTAACAGTAGGGAGATGAACAGCTCAACTACGCTACTTCTCAAAATGAAGATGTTCAAGCCTAGTGCAATGATCACTCCGATTAAAGCTGCCTGTCCTGCTCTTCCAACCCCGCTAAGATCTCTTTTTGTTGTTACTCCGACAACAGACATCCCCATGAACATCAAAGTAGCTGTCAAGAAAGCTTGCGTTACTGTTCCAATATCGTAGTATGCAAGAGTAACCGCTAATGTTATGCCATTCAAAAGAGAGTAGGCAATAAATCCACCGATTGCTAAGCTCGGATTCTTTTGTGCTTTTACGCCTAGAACCATTACTAAAATCAGTTCAACGATCCACAGACCCACAAAGCCTAGTGGAAAATTATTGATAAAAGTTGCTAATTGCAAAGGAAATACCCAAAGAGCCAAGTAAGAAGTGACTGCACTAAGGGCAAGTCCCATACCTAAAAATCCATAAACTTTTGCATAAAAACGATTGATACCTGACATTGATGTACTTGGATTATTCATTCAATTCACCTTCACTTTCGATTGCTATTTCCAATTCAGGAACTTGTGGCGGTTGGACCATAACGACAGCATCCAACACACGATCTTCGTTCGTATTCTCCGCTTCTACAGAAATCGTCACCACATCCTTCATCTTATCTACTTTTATGACCTCAAACTGAAAAGTCAGTGTTTCATAATGGAAAACCGGTTCAATAAAATTGACAGAAAAATTGACAACATGTGATCCTGGTCCAGGAAGATGCTTTGAAATTGCACTTGTGATGATCCCCATCAGCATCACTGATGGAACGATTGGCTGTTGATATTCTGTTTTTTGTGCAAAGTCATGTTGGATATACAAAGGATTTGCATCATTCGTCAATCCCAAATACAGCAAAAGCTGGTTATCTTCAATAGATTCTGTTAAGGATAACGAGTCGCCTTCCTCGATTTCATTTATTGTTTTTCCTAGTTTTCTCGGCTTACCTATGTTCAAGATAGAAACCCTCCAGTTTATTTTTAATCATACATTATTGTACCAAAAGTAGCGTAAAAGGCAAGTTCTGCTCCCTTGATTTAACAGATTCCTATAGTTTACAGAGGTCGTGAAAAAGCTGTCCTGCATCAAATAATAAGAACAGCCAAGAAAAAACAGCTTCTCATATTTTTCATTTGGCTGGACTTATTACCGCAGATGCAAGCTTTTGAACACCGTTTATCTGAGGTCGTGAAAAAGCTGCCCTGCATCAAGTAATAAGAACAGCCAAGAAAAACAGCTTCTCATGTTTTTGATTTGGTTGGGCTTATTACCGCAGATGCAAGCTTTTGAACACCGTTTATCATAAGTTGCAAAAAAGGGGGCTTGGCAAGATTTTTGCCACTCCCCCTCTTTCTATTTTTATAAGGACACTGCAGTAATTGTATTACAGTACATTTTTCGTCGTGCTGCTTAAAAGTTTTTCATACGCTTGTTCAAATTTTTGAACATCTCCAGCACCCATGAAGATTACTACTGCATCATGATAATCTAACAATGGAGATACATTATTTTCTTTGATGACTTCTCCACCTTTTTTGATTTTCGCTCCAAGGTCTTCAATCTTAACGTTTCCTTGTTCTTCCCGAGCCGAACCAAAAATATCGCATAAGTAAACTTTATCAGCTAAATCAAGTGCTTCTGCAAATTCATCCATCAATGCAATCGTACGCGTAAACGTATGGGGTTGGAAAACTGCAATTATTTCTTTATCTGGATATTTTTGGCGTGCGCCATCAATCGTTGCTTTGATCTCTGCAGGGTGATGCGCATAATCATCGACTACGGTCATGTCTGCTACGATCTTTTCACTGAATCGACGTTTTACTCCTGGGAAAGTCAGCATTTCTTCTGCAACTTCTTTCAGATCCAGTTTTTCGAAATAAGCTACTGCAATAACACCTAAAGCATTTAAGATATTGTGTTTACCGAATGCTGGTACAGTGAAGTGCCCAACAAATTCATCCCCATGATAGACATCAAAAGCAGAACCAGAAGTTGTGCGTTCGATGTTTCGTGCTTGGATATCATCGTTTTCTGTGACACCATAATAATAAATCGGCACATTTGCTTTTAATTTGCGTAAATAAGCATCGTCACCATACGCAAAAATAGCTTTTTTCACTTGTCCAGCCATTGTTTGGAAAGCTGTAAATACATCGTCGATACTTGTATAATAATCCGGATGATCAAAATCGATATTGGTCATGATTGCATAGTCTGGTGAATAGGCAAGGAAATGACGGCGATATTCACAGGCCTCAAATGAAAAGAATTCCGCTTGCGGATCACCATGTCCTGTTCCATCTCCAATTAGATAACTTGTTGGACGGACACCACTCAATACATGAGAGAGCAGTCCAGTCGTACTTGTTTTTCCGTGAGAGCCTGTTACAGCGATACTCGTATAATTTTGGATAAAATGACCAATAAAGTCGTGATAGCGAATCACTTCCAAACCTAATTCTTTTGCTCGCTGGATTTCTTCATGTGAATCAGGAAATGCATTTCCTGCAATGATCGTCATCCCTGGTTTTACATTATCTGCGTTAAATGGCAGAATCGTGATATTTGCTTTTTCTAAATCTCTTTGTGTAAAGAAATATTTTTCAATGTCTGATCCTTGGACATTTAGACCTTGTTCATGTAAAACAAGAGCCAAGGAGCTCATTCCTGAACCTTTGATACCAACAAAATGATACAATTTATTTTGATTTTCCATTTGAATCCTCTTCTCTTATCTAGCGTCCATTCTTTTAGCTATTACATTCAACACGCTCCTCATTATCTTATAAACGATTGAAAATTTCAACCAAATTTATTTGGAAAGGAGGATTCGCTTGCTAAAATGGTCAAGTACGGGAAAAATCCGTTTTTATTGACTCTTTAATTCTGGTGTAAGAAGACCAAACTTCCTCTGATATATCAATGTGAGGAATAAAATCTTTTCCTTTCGGACCATAGCCGTTCTCATCGTCATGGAGACGTTCCATTTCTCCTAATACTAGCGCATGGAAATATTCCTTAGGCCATTGATGATTCAGTTCTTTTGCTGTAAAGATGATCTCTTCAGAAAAGTGAAGGATTTCCGGCACAAATGGCACAGCATTCGCGAAAATAGTTTGTTCATTTTGCCATACTTTCTCAAAAGTTGCTCGAGTCCTGCGTTGCAGTGTCGGATCATTCATCAATAAGATTTTTTCTGGTACAGCTCCTAAGGAATGAAGAATCTCCAGTGAAAAAGTGGCGTTCTCTCCAGAATTTGTAGACTTCGATTCTATCAGAAAAGCCTTATCGGGCAAATCATAGACTTCTTTTAGATACTGACGACAGATTTCACTTTCACTCATGCCATCTTCAAAATGAAATCCTTGCTTTTCAAAATTCTCATAAAGGATTCTAGTCGCATGCCCCACCCCTCCGACCAAAAACAATTGATCTACTTGGCCATTTAAATACATTTGTGCTGCTTTATCAGCTAAGATAGGAAGACAGTTTCCAGCTAAAATAAGTGTAGGTGCCGTCAGTTCCTCAAAATTTCCCTCTTCAGGTGCGGCTAAAAAATTTAATAGCTGATTCCAGTCTTTTAGATTCCTCTGCTCACTTTTTTCCAAAGGCCTTCTATCCTTTCATCTGATTTTTTGTGCTTCATTAAAGTCTTCTCTTTTTGTCTCAATCCATTTGATTTCTCCATGACATCTTCCACAACGATATTTGCGTACATCGATTCTTCTCTTGCGGCAGATCGTGGCAGAACAATCTTGGCATCGATAATACTCCATCTTTATCTGTTTCTTCGTCAAGGCTGGTGCATAGCGCAACCCTCCTGTTTTTTTCAAAAGATACTTGAAATCCATATCTTTATGCTGATACCCTCTTCCAGCTAGATGAAGATGATAATGGCAAAGTTCATGTTTGATGATTCCTGCAATCGTCTCTTCGTCTGACTCTTCAAATAGCTTCGCATTAAAATCTAAATGATGATCGTTTAAATGATAGCGCCCGCCAGTTGTACGTAAGCGTGGATTGAACATTGCTTGGTGCTTGAAAGGAAGCTGGAAGCTTTTTAATGATATCTCTTCTACTAACTGCTGCAGTTCTTCTTGTGTCAATTTTTGTTACTCCTCATTGTTACTCTTCATAAGGGGAAAGCATCGTCAAACTGATTCTGCCTTTTTTCGTATCGACTTGTTCTATCCAAACTGTTACGATATCTCCTACTGACACGACATCTGTAGGATGCTTGACGAATTTTTTGCTGAGTTTCGATATATGGACAAGTCCGTCTTGCTTCACACCGATATCAACAAATGCGCCGAAGTCAATGACATTACGGACCGTTCCAGTCAATTCCATCCCTGGTTTCAAGTCTTCCATACTCAATACATCTGTACGTAATAAGGGCGCTGGCATCTCATCACGCATATCTCGTCCAGGTTGTGTCAGCCCAGCTAAAATATCGGCTAACGTTTCTTCTCCGACTGATAGGCTTTCAGCCAGTTTCTCTACGGATAATCGTGTCAATTTTTCTACTGCTTCTTCTGTACCAAGCTCTTTTTCTGAAAGTTGGACTGAAGTTAATATTTCTTTTGCAATAGAATAACTTTCGGGATGGATACCTGTGTTGTCCAAAATGTTTTTCCCACCAGGGACTCGCAAGAATCCGATTGCTTGTTCATATGCTTTTGGTCCTAAGCGTGGCACTTTTTTCAATTGAGTTCGTGCGGTGAATTCTCCGTTTTCTTCACGATAAATGACAATGTTTTGGGCAGTTGTTTTATTCAATCCTGATATATGCTGCAAGAGCTGCGGGCTTGCTGTATTCACATCCACACCTACTTGGTTAACCGCTGTTTCCACAACAAAATCCAATTGTTCAGCCAAACGTTTTTGAGAAACGTCATGTTGGTACTGGCCTACTCCGACAGCTTTAGGATCGATTTTGACTAATTCAGCTAAAGGATCTTGCAGGCGACGGGCAATAGAAACAGCACTTCTTTCTTCAACTTGTAGATGCGGAAATTCTTTTCGTGCAATTTCGCTAGCGGAGTAAACAGAAGCGCCTGCTTCGTTGACGATAGCGTAATAGGTTTTATGGTCGGCGGATTTCAACTGCTCAGCCACAAAAAGTTCAGATTCCCGACTGGCTGTACCATTTCCGATAGCTACCATATCTACTTGATATTTATTAATTAATTGGATAAAAGCTGGTCCAGCAGCTTCTCTTTTTGCTTGCGCTGCAGGTTTATGAGGATAAATAACTTCGATTGCTAAAACTTTCCCTGTCGCATCTACGACTGCTAGTTTACATCCAGTACGATAAGCCGGATCAAATCCCAGGACAACTTTACCTTTTAGTGGCGGTTGCAACAAAAGATTACGGAGGTTTTCGCCGAAAATAGCGATTGCTTGCTCATCTGCCTTTTCAGTCAATTCATTGCGCAGTTCTCGCTCGATTGCTGGCTGAATAAAGCGTTTATAACTATCCTGATAGGCTTCTCTGACGAATGAAGAAGAAGGAGAGGCAGGATTTTTGACTATTTGGCGATCCAAGTAAGCTAAAATTGCTGCTTCATCTACTTGAAAGAATACTTTCAGAATATCTTCTTTTTCTCCACGATTAGTAGCTAATATTCGATGAGAAACCATTTTATGGACGGGTTCTGCAAAGTCATAATACATTTCATATACGCCTTTTTCATCTGCTTGCTCATCCTTGACATTGCTGACATACATACCTTTGTTATACGTATAAGACCGAATCCAAGTCCGAAATTTTGCATTATCGCTGACTTGTTCAGCAATAATCTCATGAGCACCGTGCAACGCTTCTTCGGCAGAAGAGACTTCTTTTTCTTTGTCAATATATTTTTCTGCTTCAGATTGCACCTCTCCATCTGTAAGCTGCATCAGCCACTTCGCGAGTGGTTCAAGTCCTTTTTCTTTAGCAATCGTTGCTTTTGTCCGTCGTTTTTGTTTGTATGGACGATACAAATCTTCCACTTGTTGCATTTTCACGGCTTGGGTGATTTCTGCTTCTAACTCGGGAGTCAGTTTCCCTTGTTCATCGATTAGCCGAATCACTTCAGTTTTACGTTTTTCTAAGTTTTCAAGATAGGCATACCGCTCTTCGATTTCACGAATCTGGACTTCATCAAGACTTCCAGTCATTTCTTTTCGGTAACGCGCGATAAAAGGAACAGTGTTTCCTTCATTTAACAAATTAAGTACAGTAGTCAACTGCTTAGGACGATAGTCTGAAAGTTCTTTTTGTACAAGCTGAATGATCGTCTGGTTCAAATTTTCCGTCATTAAAATGCCTCTTTTCTGCTAAAAATTGCTTCTTTATTCTATCATACTTTTTATCCTGGGTTAAACTACTGAAAGAAACAATATTCTCTATAAAAATAAAAAGAGCCGCAACAAAGTCACAGCTCCTTCATTCTTTCCATTAGTCAGATTCCATGCCAAGGTCCTTCGTTGTTCTGATATTCAATATCTTGAAGAATACCTTCCTTGTCAAAAACAACCCCATGCAATGACCCTCCGAATACAGCCCCACCGTCCATTCCGATTTTATGATCCTGAATCCAGAGGTCTGTTGTCTGCATATCTCCATGGAGCATTGGTGTAATCGTATGTCCAAATACAATTGTCTTACCTGTATTGTTTTTCCCTTCATGAAATGGTTCCCTTATCCAAATAAAGTCTCTTAGACTTGTCTTACGCCAGTCTTTCTTTGTCAAATCCACACCGGCATGGACAAAAAGATAATTTTCCCATTCATAATACAAGGGGCGCTGGACTAAAAATTTAATCAGTTCTGAATATCTCGATTGGATCATCATCGAGATTTCAGTTGGGGAGTATTCCTCCGATGCCCCTGGGTGAATCAGGCTTTCAAACGTTTCTTTTCCACCATTTCTCATATAAGGCGCATACCAGTCCTCCGGTGATTGCAGAAATTGCAAAAAATATTCTTCATGGTTTCCCCGGAGGTAAATGGCTCCTGTTTCTTCGACTAATTGCTTTCCTAATAAAAAACATTCTTTTGTACGAGGACCTCGATCATTGAGATCCCCTAATAAAACAAGCTGATGGATCTTTGGATCATAATAGTGAATAAGTTTTTCAAAAAGCTCATGTTTGCCATGGACATCCCCAATAGCATAAATCAATGATTTCATGTGGATCACCATCCTCAACGCTAGTATAGCGCATATTGGAAATGGTCGACAATCAAAACTATTGTTTTCTATTTAATTAAAGCTGTAAACCGCAGTTCTGCTTCTTCTGGAGAGATTCCATGGTCTTGAACATAGCGATTGCGCGGATGTTTCGCACACTCTATGCTACATGCTCCTAAATGTTTTTCTTCATTTTCAATGGAAGCAAGAATCTGACGATTGCACTCAGGATTGCTACAATTGATATATCGTTCACATGGTGTTCCGTCAAACCAGTCGCGACCGACGATTTGTTTATCTACTTGGTTGATATCGACAGCGATCCGTTCATCAAACACATACATCTTGCCGTCCCATAATTCTCCTTGGACTTCAGGATCCTTACCATAAGTAGCAATACCGCCATGCAGCTGTCCGACATCTTTGAATCCTTCACGGACAAGCCAACCAGAAAACTTCTCGCAACGAATGCCACCAGTACAGTAGGTCACTACCCGTTTTTCCATAAATTCTTCTTTGTGCTCGCGGATCCAGTCTGGAAGCTCTCGAAAACTGCGTATATCTGGGCGTACAGCCCCTCGAAAATGTCCCAAGTCATATTCATAATCATTCCGTGCATCAATCACCACTGTCTGTTCATCTAAAATAGCTTCTTTAAATTCTTGCGGTGAAAGATAGGCACCTGTCACTTGGTTTGGATCAATGTCCTCTTCTAGCTTTAAACTTACAAGCTCTGGACGGTATCTTACAAACATCTTCTTAAAGGCATGTCCTTCGCTTGGATCGATCTTGAACATCGTATCAGCAAATCGAGGATCAGCTTTCATTGCTTTCATATAGGCAGTCGTGTTTTCAACGGTTCCAGACACAGTACCATTTATTCCTTCTTCAGCTACTAGAATACGACCTTTAAGATCCAAAGATTTGCAAAAGGCTAAATGATTTTTGGCAAATTCCTCTGGTTCTTCGATTTTTGTATAATTGTAATAAAGCAGTACTTGATAATCCATGTATTTCTTCCTTCCTTCTTTTCGTTCCTAAACAGTATAAAGAAGGCGTTCGCATTTGACGATTTATTTGCTTGTGTATAATTACGCATGGAAAGTTTTTTGTTTACATAATATTATTATTTGAATTAAAAAGACTTCGCTTTCCTGTTTCGCACAGAAAAACAAAGTCTTTATTTCTATTATTTACCTGTAACCGCAAAGTAGTTGCCATCGGGATCAGCAAAGTTAAAGACATATTCTTCTCCAAGCTGTACTATATCACCTAATGTGACTGATTGCGTCTGCATTTTTTTATATAGTCCAAAGATATCTTTACTGTAAAACATCAAAGATGGGGCACTAGTAGCTGTGCCAGGTGAATGGGACTCAACAAATGCTCGATCATATAACAGAAATGAGGTTTGACTGTCCTCAACTCCTACTTCAATTATAAGCGTCCCATCCATTTCTTGACGATCTTTTTCCGCAAAGCCAACTGCTCTCCAAAACGTTGCATTTTTTTCTACATCGTCCACATAAAGCATGATTTTTATTTCATTCGTAAACATCTGTTTCCTCCTAAACGATCTGTTCTAACATTCTCAACTTTGTCAGTTTACCATAGGAAAATGGGAAAATCTACGAAAGCTCTCAACAGAATCGTCCTACTTAAATACGCTTTTCTTTAATAATAAATAAGTTGGTTGTTTTTGTTATTTACGCTTTCACTTTTCGGAATAAATAATGTGTATTTATATGGAATAAATAAAAAAAGAGGTCGTGACTAAAAACAAGTCACAACCTCTGGTAAACGGTGTTCTCCTGACAACTCCTCGGTCACAAGACACAATATTCAACAAACATGAGAAGCTATTTTTTGAAATTGCTCTTTGTGACTCAGAGTGAAACGGCAGGCTCACGACCTCTTTCTTAAACGGTGTTCAAAAGCTTGCATCTGCGGTAATAAGCTCAACCAAACGTAAAATATGAGGAACTATTTTTGTTTGGCTGTTCTTATTACTTGATGCAGGGCAGCTTTTTCACAACCTCTTATTCACGGTGTTTCAGAAGTAGCTTCTCGGAAATAAGCCGAAATTTCACAAAAATTTGAGAAACTATTTTTAGGAAACTTCTTCTTATTTCTTAAAGCTGACCACTTCTATCACAACCTCTTTTTGACTATGCATTCACATCGATCACTTTAGAATCATCATTGATGACATCGCGATCTAAATCTTTGATGCGTGCACTTGTCACGATACCAGCTACCATGCTACCGCTGACGTTTACTGCTGTACGTGCCATATCGATTAATGGTTCAACAGAGATAACTAACCCAACGATTGCTACTGGCAAGTTCATTGCCCCTAAAACGATCAGTGAAGCAAATGTTGCGCCCCCACCGACTCCAGCTACACCAAAAGAACTGATTGTTACAATTGCCACAAGCATCAAAATAAATTCCAAACTAAAGACATTCACTCCAGCTGCTGGTGCGACGATCGTTGCCAACATAGCTGGATAAACGCCAGCACAGCCGTTTTGTCCAATAGACAAACCAAAACTTGCTGAGAAATTAGCTGTTGCATCATCTACTCCTAAAGCTTTTGTCTGAGTCTCGATATTCAATGGCAAAGCTCCAGCACTTGAACGTGAAGTAAACGCAAAGCTCAATACCGGAAAGGCTTTTTTGAAATAGTTGATTGGATTGACTTTTGCACCAATCAAAATCAGTGAGTGGACAATCAAAACAGCAAGCAATGCTACGTAAGAAGCAACGACAAATTTACCTAAATTGACGATAGCTGCAAAATCACTTGTTGCCAAAACGTTTGTCATCAAAGCAAATACTCCATAAGGTGTCAAACGCAAAACAAGCGTCACGATCCGCATAATGATTTTATACAGACTGTCGACTAAATCTGAAAAGAATGCTGCTTCTTTTGGCGCTTTTCTTTTCACGCCTAGATAAGCGATTCCGACAAATGCCGCGAAAATAACGACTCCAATCGTACTTGTTGCACGACTACCTGCTAAATCAGCAAAAACGTTTTTAGGGATAAAGGATAAAATCTGCTGTGGAATCGATAAGTTTTCAACTGTTTCCTGACGTGTTGCCAGTTCAGAGATTCGTGCTGTTTCTGCAGCTCCTTGTGTGAATTTAGCTCCTTGGAGTCCGAACAGCATTGTTGAACCAATTCCGATCAATGCTGCAATAGCTGTTGTTCCAAGTAAAGAAGTCAATACAGTCGCACTAATTTTCCCTAGCTTTTCAGAAACTTTCATTTTTGTGAATGCACCAATGATCGAAATAAACACTAAAGGCATAACTAGCATTTGCAAGAATGATACATATCCTTGACCTACAATCCCGATCCATTCCATTGATTGAGTAACGACTTTGTCGTCTACACCAAAGATCAATTGAAGCAGACCGCCAAAGACGATACCAACTCCTAATGCTGTAAAGACGCGTGTTGAAAATTTTGTATGGCGCTTTTGCATACGATAGAACACATATAATAATGCCGCAAAAACTAGAACCACTAAAACTGTGATGAGTGTTGTCATTTTTCTCCTCCTCATATTATTAATGACAAGTCCATCGAAGGAAGTAAAGGTTCCCGAGAATGATTCTTCAACCATCCTCCTGAAAAAATTTTTTTCAGTGACTTTTATATTTTAGACGATTTTTATCGAAATGACATTCTTTTTGCTTACAATTAGTAATAAAAAAAGCATACCTGTGATAGCTTTAATCTATCGCAGGTATGTTTTTACTGTCTATTCTTGTTTTTCTGATTGAAAATTCAATTTTACCCCAGGCTGATCTAAGGCGATCTCTGTCACCTCATAAGACATTCGGCGTACGATATCGAATAACGGTGCTACTAGCTCGTCCACTTCTTCTTGTGTGACATCATTTTGACCTTCAATTTTCCGATTGAGGATATGATTGATCTGACTCACACTTCCAGATAAAACATATGTATCAAACACTAAACGGAACTCTAAGCGTGCTCCTACGATGCTATGTTCTTTCGGATAGTTTTCGATCGTTTCTTTTAAAGGCGAGAAGCCTACTTTCAAATCTGTTTCTACTTCTTGGTTCGGCAATCTCATATCATAATGAAATGCTTCTACAACTTCTTTTTGTCTTCTGATTTCCATATAATTTTATCACTCCTTTATGAAAATTATAACATATCTCCTTTGAAAGGGGATACTACTTTTTAATGATGCTCTGCAAGGTAAGGATTTCATTCAGATTTCCTACCACATAATCTGCCGGGATCTCACCCAGAAAATGATCGATGTCGTAAAGACAAGTAGCGACTCCTGCATTTTTCCCTGCTTCGATATCTAAACGACGATCGCCGATCATCATCGTGTCTGTTCTTTCTAAATGAAAAGTATCGATCAAATAATTTAAAGATGCTGGATCAGGTTTACGAGGAAAGTCCTGATCGATCCCTACTACTTCCTCAATCAGATGTGCCAATCGATGTTCTTTTAACAGGCCCCATGTTGATTCTGTCAAACGGTGGGTCAGGATGAAATGACGACCGCCGTTGTCTTTTAGCATTTCCAGTACTTGTTTCGTTTCTGGAAATGGACGGGAAACTTCCGTACTTTCTTTTTCATATCGGTGAAATAATTCATTAAACTCTCTGGCATTCAAGTTTGATTCATTGATCAAATAACTAGTAGAATACTTTTTCATTTTGAAGTAGATTTCTTTTTTGTCCATACTGATACCAAAATCTTTTAGTGCTTGCCATGCACCATCTACCATTGCGGGATACGTATCAAACAATGTACCATCAAAGTCCCATATATAATTTTTCATGTTCCTTTTGTTCCATTCCTTTGCTTCTTTTTTCTATCTCTCACTTTTAGATAAAGGTGTTCTTTAAAGTATTTTTTTGTCCAGAATTGTCAAATCATCTGCTAATGTATACTGGATTGGTTGTGCATTTGGGATATCGATCGTATCCATTTGATCTTCAGGAACATCTTCTAAATATTTTGTCAGTGCTCGGATGCTATTACCATGACCCACAACTAGTAAATCTTGCCGATCTTTTAGTTTTGGTGCTAGATGATCTTGCCATAAGGGAATGATCCGATTCACTGTCATTTCCAGACTTTCTCCGTATGGGATCAAATGCGGATCCAAGTGATCATATCTGCGGTCAAATCTATTTTCTGCGGTTAACGGCGGAACTTCCGTATATCCTCTGCGCCATGTTTTTACTTGATCTTTTCCGTATATTTCTTTCATCTTATCTTTGTTTTTACCCACAAGATCCCCATAATGCCGTTCATTTAGACGCCATGTTTTTATTATAGGAAGCCATAACTGACCCATTTCTTCTAGTGCGACTTGTCCGGTAAGAATCGCACGTTTCAAAACAGAGGTATAAACGGCATCGAATTGAAGTCCGGCTTCAAGCATTTTTTGACCGGCAACTGCTGCTTGTTCTTTTCCTTTTTCTGTTAAGGCGACATCTAGCCATCCTGTCCAGTAATTTTCAAAATTTGCTTCGCTTTCGCCATGACGTAATAATACTAATTTCATTCTTTTCTCCCTTAAACATTCGTTTCGAATTTTATACCACATGTTTTGCATGTCACACGTATTCGTCCTTTTCCTTTAGGTGCACGCTGCTTTTGATGACAATTCGGGCACTCAAAAAAAGTATAACTTTTTCGATCCATTTTGACTTGCTTTTTGTTTTTTATCTGATGATATTTTTCTTTGACTCTATCAAGATATTTCAAATAACGTTGATTCTCATTTAGTCTGGGGTAGATTTTTTTTGATAGGAAACGAAATATCATCCATCCGAAAAAGACGATGAACAACAATTGTCCGATTCTATAGGGCAACCAACGACTTAGCAAACTAAAGACAAGCGCAGCGATCAATAGACCGCGATTCAACTGATCAAATTTCGCATATCTTCCCTGCATAAGTTTGTGATAGTTCTGCTGAAATCGTATTAGCCTTTCTAACCATGTTTGCATCATATTATCTCCTCCATCATCTAATATTTATTATGACAAAAAAATCCAAAAAGAAAAAGCCTTAATTGGCCTTTTCCATTGCAACTTGGTGAAGGACATTCCGATTTCTGGTAAAGTCAATCACAATCACTTTCTTTTTATCTTCTCTGTTGACTACTCGAAATGTGTCCGTCAATGGAAGAAACAGCTTCTTAGATGGTAGCTGTTGCATACGTATAAAACGATGGATCATCGTAATCAATTGAGGAAATTGAATAGACGTGTGAAGCAGACCTGGATATTTTTTCAACAGCTGTGTCGTTTTGATCAGATTCCGTTTTTTACTGATCACTTTTAAAAAGCTTTTTAGAATCTTTTGCTGACGTCTAAAAATAGAAAAAGAATTTTCGTCATCTATTTGATAACGCATTTGTTTTTGCAGTTCTGCTGCAGTCAGATGGATCTTCCCATCGTTTGTATCGATCATTAAACCTTCTGGAAACAGTTCAACCACTGCTCGATCCCAAGATTCAAGAGAAAGCTCGATATAATCTTTTACTGGTAATTCCAATTCTACCTTAAAAAAGTGCAAAACAGCCGACAGCCCTTCTGCTTGATAGATTTCTCCTAATGTTAGCCCCTCTAGATGGAACTCTGGTGAAAAATGCAGCAATGTTTTATTTTCCTGCAATTGAACATATAGAAATGTAGATCGCTCAATCAGAGTATCTTTTAAAACAACTAAAAAATTCATTTTTCTCCCCCTTTTTTCATCATTTTTAAAATAGCATATTTTGAAAAGAAAGTCTGATGCTTAGAGTAGAATTTCATAAAAATTTACTATTTCATAAGTATTCACGAGAAAAATACAAACAAAAAAGCGGAAATAACGCTCATCCGCCTTCTTGTTTGTGTTTATTTCCTCTTCAAACGCTTGTCTATGATTCAGACTTTTCTCTATCGTTATTTTCATCTAAAAGTTCTTGCATTCCGATAATTTCTCGATATTGATGAATCTTAGTGATACCAATGACTTTGTCTACATCAATACTAAAACAAATACCATTACCTGGAATATCGATGTTGATGCCTTGACCAATCGCATCCATTACTTTATTCGTCAAACTATCGGGTACTAATGTCAACACAATATCTTTTTCTGGGGAAATGTCCAAACCTAAAAATTTCCCTGAATCATGTACACCAGAACCTCTTCCATGTAAGATCGTTCCGCCTGCTGCACCTGCTTCTTTTGAAAAGTCGATAACATCTTCGCCCATTCCTCCGTCAACGATCGTCACAATCATGTGAAGATTCAATGCTACAAGATCTTTCATTTGCTTTCCCCCAATTTTTGCAATCTTTCTTTTTCGATTCTGTCTTTTTCATCTTTTCGTTTATAAATATATCCTAGTACTAAAGTGGATAATATTGGTGTCAATGCAATCATTGCAACCACACCAAACCCGTCAATGATCGGATCTCTTCCTTCAATTTGTGCAGCGATTGCCACGCTCATTGATAAAATAAATGTCGAACACATCGGGCCCGTTGCTACTCCACCGTTATCAAAAGCCATTGCTAAAAAGATCTTGTCCACTTTTCGTCCTAAAATAAATGCTAGCCCGTATCCTGGGATCAAGAAATAATAAAGAGAGAATCCGACGAGCAAACGCCACATAGACAATCCTACTGCTGCGCCGATCCCAATTGAAATTACCATCAGCATGATTTTCGATCGGATTCTCCCCTCGCTCAATTCTTCAACCTGTTTGACCATTACATGAATCGCCGGCTCAGCAAACCCTACTAAGAACCCCATTAAAAAGCCAAGGGGAACCAGTATATAATTGTAAGGCAATCCCGCAATAGCACTGCCTAAATGCTGTCCTACCGGTACATAAGCCATATTGACTCCGTGCAGGAAAAGGATCAACCCAATAGTCGTTATCAAGAAACCTTTCATAATGTCAAAGAAACGCTTTTTGCGCATACGAAAACTAATGATATTCATTAAAACAAATAGGATTACGATAGGTGCCACTGCCAAAATGACTTCCATGGTAACGATTTCGATTCCATCTATCACTTGCTGCCAGAAACTCATTGGAAGATCACCCCCAAAATCATCACGGCAAGAATCGGCCCTAACGAAGCAATACCGACCATTCCAAAACTGTCATTTTCATTTTTCTTTTGTTTGATCATACTAGTCATCCCTCCGGCAAGGGCCAAGATAAATGGAACAGTTACTGGACCAGTAGTCACTCCCCCCGAATCAAAAGCAATCGGCATAAATTCGGAACTGGTGAAAAATGAGGCGATCAAAACGCCTATGTAGCCTATAGCCATCAATTGATAATAGGATAGCTTGAATACGACCCGAAGCAGCGCAAAGGCTAGAAATACTCCAGTGCCGACGCTGACGATCCCAATCAGCAACACTCTGCCAATCTCTCCGTCAGATATATCATATACTTGTTGTCCCAAAACTTGCACGGAAGGTTCAGCAATCGTGATCACGATCCCGATAGCAAATCCCAAACTGACCAAAACAGTCAAACTTTTCTTTTTGATCATATATTTCCCTACTAGATCTCCGACTTCCATCATAGAATAATCTGCTCCAAACAAAAAGAGCGTCATTCCGATCATCATGATTGCCGCACCAACCAGAAATGAAGCGAGGTCTTCTCCTTCTAACGGTGCAAAAACAAACGTTAAAATGACAATCAGGACAGTCATCGGCAATATAGCAGCAATCACTTCTTTAAAATTTTTTATCATGTATCCTCCTCCTTTACTCTTTAAGTTTACCTTAAAATGAAAGAGTTTTCGAGCACAAACTTAAAACGTTATCATTTAATTTTTCTCAACATAAAATAACACACGTCCCAAAAGTATCTTTTTACTTGGAAAAATGACTTTGAAGGAACGCGCTTATTGTGTTTTTTTATTTTACAGAGCCGATCATTCCTTGAACGAATTGCTTTTGCAAAACAAAAAATACGATGGCAGTTGGTAAAGTAGCGATGACTAATCCAGCCATGATCATTCCATAGTCTGGTGTATAGGAAGCACCCATAGCAGATAAAACAAGCGGAACCGTCCGTTTATCAGGAGATTGCAAAGCTACTAAGGGCCATAAATAATTGTTCCAGCTACTCATGAATGTGATGATTGCAGCCGCGGCATAGGTATTTTTAGCCGTCGGCATATACACTCTAAAAAAAATACTTAGTTCTTTTAGACCGTCTAATCGAGCGGCTTCTACTAGATCTTTTGGAAAAGATTTAACATTTTATCGAAAGAAGAAGATCAAAAAAGCAGTGCTAACAGATGGCAGGATGACAACCAAGAAACTGTTGATTCCCAAAACCGTTCCGTTCAATTGTGAAAACATTCGATATAAAGGGATCATCAATGCCGCAAAAGGAACCATCATCGATAGCAGTAGAATATTGAAAATTAGGTCTTTTCGTTTACTTTGATAAATCTCAAATCCATATCCTGCCATTGACGAAATCAGCAATGCAAACACAGTGGTCACCAAAGCGATCATCGCTGAATTCCAAAGGGAACGAGTAAAATTCAGCTCATTGGAAAACAAATTTTGAAAATTGATGATCAAGTTACTGCCAATCTTTATTTTTCCCGATGTGATATCCACGGGTGTATTCGTCATTCCCAAAACCATCCAGACAAAAGGGAAAATGGAAATAAATGATAGGATGCTTAATGCTGTATACTTTAATACTGACCCAATTGTCGAACGAAGTTCTAATGCTTGTTTTTTGACGTTGGGGCGTTCGATTGTTTCTTTTTCTACCATATTTTTCATCGACTTTCTCCTCCTACTTTCGTTTGGATTATCGACAATATCACAATAAAGGAAACAATAACAAAGGAAACTGCTGCCGCATATCCAAAATTAGGCGTGAATTTATAACTCAAATTATAGATGTATTGAGATAGGGTGGTCGTTGCATTTGCTGGTCCCCCGCCAGTAATATTTTGTACTTCATCAAAAAGCTGCAATGTCCCGATCGTCGAAGTAATGGAAGTAAACAAAATGATTGGTTTTAAATTTGGGATCGTCACTTTGATAAACTGCTGCCATTTAGAAGCACCGTCAATAGATGCTGCTTCATAAATCTCCGAATCAATATTTTGCATGCCTGAAAGGAAAAAAATCATATTGTATCCAGTCCAACGCCAAGTGATCGAAAGAATGATCAGAACTCTCGCCCAAATTGGATGAGTCAACCAGCCAATCGGTGTGTCAATCATACCAATGCCCAACAACAAGTTGTTTACAAGGCCAGATTGAGAAAATAGACTTTTCATGATCAGAGAATAACTGACCATCGAAGTGATACATGGAAGAAAGATAGCGGTTCGAAACAACCCTTTATATTTCAACTTTTTATCATTTAAAAGGTTGGAAATAAAAAGTGCTAGAAACAACATGATCGGTACTTGTACAAGTAAATACAGGAATGTATTAAAAAAAGCTTTTTTAAAAGTTGCATCTGTCAACATCCGCTGATAATTACCTAACCCGTTAAATGTCATATTGACAGGGGGACCACTTTGAAAAGACGTGATCAAAGCCAAAACCATCGGAATAAAAACCATGATTGATATCAAAATGACTGGCAAGATTAAAAAAGCATGCCTGTTTTTGAATAAATCTTTCTGCTTCATTCTTTTCCCTCCAATTCTATCATTGATTATCTACATGAAAAGACAAGAAAGACAATATCTGTAAGGCAGACGTGATCTTTTTTGTCTTTTCGTTTGTCTGATGAAAAAGCGAAGAAATTCACTTTTTTACCACCGATCAATTAGCCAATTGTGCTTCTACTTGTTTTTGTGTATCTGCTAGTACCTTGTCTGTCTCTTCTCCATTGATGATTCGATGAAGAGCTTCAGCTACGACTGCTTCAATTGCATAGGTCTCATGTCCGTAATTCACTTCTGGTATTTCAGATGTCCATGTTGAAAAATCGTCAAAGATCTTTTGACCACTGTAAAATTCAGAAGCTTCTTGATAAGCTTCTTGTTCATTCGCGCTAAGCATCGTAGATACTAGTCCGATTTCTTTCGCAAGAGTGCCCATCAGTTCTTCATTCGAAGCAAACGTTGCTTCTAGGAAATCTTTCGCTGAATCTTCTCCAGCTACTCCTTTGATCACATACCAGCCAGCGCCGCCAAGGTTAGAAGCTTGCGCTTTTTGCAGATTTTCTGGAAGTGCAGGTATTGGTGCAATCTTCCATTTTCCAGATTGGTTTTCTGCTCCTTGGATCGTTGAAGAATACCAAGCGCCAGTTGGGCTAGAAGCTACTGCTCCTGATTGTATCGCAGTTACTCCAGCATTCCAGTCAGAGGTTTGTTCGACTAGATCTTCTTTCAAAAGAGTGGCAAACAATTCAAGACCATACTTTAAAGATGCATTGTCTTGGATCGTGACTGTCTCCCCATCTTCAGATGTATACCATTCTCCTGCCTGTTGCATAATCATCCTTACTCGACCAAGGTCAGAAGGATTGACTTCAGCGATTTTCTTTCCCGTCTTTTCTTTGACATCTCGCGCTACTTGAATATACTCGTCCCACTTCAGATTCTCCATATCCTCTTCTGTATAACCTGCTTCTGCCATCAGATCCGTACGATAGAAGTTTGCTGTTACGCCCGAATCGAAAGGAACACCGTATATTTTATCTCCTACTTTGTTTACCGCAAATTTATACGGTGCAAAATGATCTTCCTTTACAATAGCAGACAAATTAGCGAATGCATCTGGATAAGAAGTCAAATAGCCTTGTATCCTATAATCTTCAATCAAGACGATATTGGGCAATCCTTCTGTATTCCCGCTCGCTAAAGCGGTGTTCAGTTTCTGAACGATATCATCCTGAGACATCGTAACAACTTCTATCTCTGTTTCTTCGTTCTCATAAACTTTTTTTGCTTCATTCACTGCTTTGATATTGAATGTCTCATCCCACGCCCAGACAGTGACTTTTTCTTCTTTGTCTGCTGTACTACTAGCACTTCCGCATCCTGTTAAGAAACCTGATGCTGCCGCTAAACAAACGACTCCAGCAATTAACTTTCTGATGTTCATTTTTATCCGCTCCTTTTCCATCCATTAGTTGTTTACGTTTGCTACATTCATCATACCAAAATTTGAAAACGGTTTCTTTATTATTCAGATACTTCAAAAATTTCTCCTAAAATAATAAAAAAATACAAATCAACTATGACAAAAGGAATAATCTTAGCATCTAGACCAAAGATCGAAATGGTGAGGTTTCTTTAAAATAAAAATATCCTTGCATTTTCTCCTAGAAATAAGTATTTTTAAATTACAAGACTATTCTTAAGGCGGGTAAAAAAATGCCAATACGCGTAATTCTTATCGATGATGAACAGACGATTTTAGATGGAATGAAACAGTTGATCAATTGGTCTGAGCACGGGTTTCAATTAATAGGGACTTTTTCCAGTCCGTTGAAAGCGCTTGATTTTTCTTTGGTACATGCAATCGATATCGTGGTCACAGATGTAATGATGCCTGAATTAAATGGAATCGAATTATCGCGGCTATTAAAACAGCAACAACCTGAAACACAGATCCTTATCCTCTCTAGCTATGATGAATTTGATATGGTTAAAGATTCTTTTAAAGAAGGCGTCGCTGATTATCTTTTAAAGCCTCGATTGAGTCCTGATTTTTTTCTAAATTCCTTAACTGCCGTTTCACAAAAAATCAAAAAAAAGCCCAACAAAAGCCCAATCACCAATCGTTATGAGCAGATCTGCGAGAATCTTTCACAGCAGATTGCTGGACAAACTCGTCCATTGCTTGACCCTCTTCTTTTTGAACACACCTTGTTTTTTCTGTTATATACCGAAAAACGGCCATTCAGTTCAAAACAAGGCTCTAAACAAAAACAGTCGATCACCCATTCATTGATGGATAGCGACGATTCGTTTACTATTTATCCTGTTTCTACCTTTTCGGAAGAATCCGGCTATGTAATCAATACTGATTCCAAAGATACACTTAGGAAGTTTGTTCAAAAGTTTCGTCAAGAAGTTTTTCCAGGTGATTTTTTTGTTGTTTCTGATTCTTTTGCAATCCAAGATATCAATGAAATATTCCAAGAGATCAGAAATTGCACCAAAGGACAACGTTTCTATCATAAGGGAAAGAACCTTGCTTATCAGCATGAACTTCTTCCGTTATTAACCAACCACGAGCAGCAAGCAAGTAGTTATTTAACAAAAATCGTTCATAAAGACTACGCTTTAGCTGTCAAAGAACTTGAGAATTTCTTCACGACGATATTGGAACAGCCTATTGATCCAGCTTATTTGAAACATGAGGCAATCAATCGTTTCTATGCATTACTCAACGCTTTGGCTGACGAGCATGTTGGGAATGAAGAACTTTCTTTGCTCAAGATCGCCCTTCCTTCTTTATTAGCCGATGCTGAGTATTTCGAAGATTTTTCTATTCTTGTCAAAGAAACACTTGAGAAACTCACCCACTTTTCTGCAAATGCAAAAAAAGACAATTTCGATATCTTGACTTTGATCTACGAGTTCGTCCAGGAAAATTATGAGAAAGAAATCAATTTACAACTTTTATCCGAAAAATATCATTTTTCATATAGCTATCTCTCAGCCATCTTTACTGAAAAATTTGGTATCAACTTTTCAAAATATCTAAAAAAACTCCGTATCAGTAAAGCCAAGCTCTTTTTGACGGAAACACGGTTTACTTTGACGGAAATCTGTGAGAAAGTCGGCTATACCGAACTGGGTTATTTCTCCAGAGTTTTTAAAGAAGAGACAGGAATGACACCTTCTCAATACCGTAAAGGAACTTTTGTAAAATGAGAAAAAAAATCAAAGAGCATGAACTCTTTGCCAAACTTCTGTTCATTTTGTTCATCGGTCTTTTTCTGCAAGCCATCGTCATTTCTTTGTTTATTTATCATCGATCAAGGGATGCCTATATCCAGCTGTTCAATCAATCGAATGATGTGGTACTAAAAAAGATTCAATCTGAATTTGAAAGTTTGAATGATACAATCGAGAATACATTAGCCGCTTTTGATTCTAATCCAGCTGTCAAAAGCTATTTTTCCAATGATCCAGCCCAACATATGGAACAGCTTCAGCAACTAAGAACAATCCAAAAAATGAATGACTCTCTTTCAAAAATCCATCCAATGATCGATTACGATGTATTGATCTTTGGAGAAAATGGAAGAACTTTTGTCGGAAACGACATGCTCACTGCCGTATCTGCCGATTCTTTTTTTCAATCTGCGATTGCTCAGAGAGTGAATGAACGTGCTGCTGATACACAAATGCTTTTTGCACACCACGGATTGACTCTTCGCGATAAGAAAGCACCCAGCGTCTTCTTTGTCAAAAAACTGAAAAATACATTGAATCACGTTTACGGATATGCTGTTTTATCGATCTCATCCAAGCAACTAGCGAATCTTTTTCAATCTGTAGTAAATCCTGAGATATCGAAGATCTCCTTCATGAACGAAGAACAGACGATCATCGCATCAAATGAAGAAAATACAATTGGGAGCCGATCAATGATTTTCAAAAAACTAACAGTAGGTGAAACAACGATTTCAAATGGACAGCAGTTGACCCGTCTTCCTCTGTACCGCCAGGATTGTACATTACTCAGTCAAGTCGATCTTCATTCTTTATCTAACCAAATGGGCGTGATTTTTCCGATTATTTTGTATAATATCGTGACACTTGCTTTTGCTGGCTCATTGGTATTTATGTATTTGGATCGACACACAAAATCGATCTACCGCTTGATTGATTCGCTAAAACGGCTAGAGGAAGATGGCTTAAAAGCTACTGTTCCTGTACAAGGAAGCCATGAAGTCCAATTGCTAGGGAATACGATCAATCAATTGCTAAGTAATGCTCAGCATCATTATGAACAGACGATCCAAGACGAAAAGAAGAAACGTTCGCTTGAAATCCAAACTATGCAAGCACAGATACAGCCCCATTTTATTTATAATACGCTGACTAGCTTGAAATTTTTGATTTGGCAGAAAAAAACAGATGAAGCAGTTCAAGGAATCGACAGTTTCATTACTTTACTAAGAAGTACGATTGGGAAAAAAGAAGAAGTGATTCCAGTCAAGGAAGAAATCAAAAGCGTACAAAGTTACATCGATCTTTTGAGTATGCGATATGGCGAAAGAATCTCGGCTAAAATAATGATTCCTGATGAACTGCAGTCATTATCTATGCCGAATATGATCCTTCAACCAATTATCGAAAACGCCTATCTTCATGCTTTTCACAATAAAACGCAAGGATTCATCACGGTGTACGGCAAAACAAAAAATCAGCTTCTTTTATTCGAAGTGATTGATAACGGCGATGGCTTCGATACTGAAAATACCAAACAAAAAAATGATCATTTTTCAGGAATCGGCATCAGCCATGTAGATGAGCGGATACGCCTAATGTATGGCGATGCATATGGCTTAACGATCCAATCAGTGATTGGGACAGGAACGACTGTAACGATTTGTCTACCGCTTCTTCCTAAAAATCAATCAGAATATCAAAAATAAAGAATAGCCAAGCGCTGATTTTTTTATTTTAAGTTAAATAAATCAATCAGTATTCTTGACTTTCATCTACGCGTCTCTTCTACTGTCAGCACTGGATAACAGCCCAATATTTGACTTTCTCCTCCGAGCATCTTGATTTCTTGGAGCGCATTCTCTACTAATGTCATTGGACGGTCCAACAACAAATCGATCACGAAAAAATATTCTCCCAAGCTAGTTTTCAATGGTCGGGATTCAATCTTACTTAAGTTGATTTCCCGCCAGCCAAAAGCTGCCAGCATTTTATGAAGCATCCCTGGCCGATTAGCAGGTAGTGTCAAGATGACACTCATTTTTACTGGAGCTGACTGCTGGCTGGTCATCTTTCGGTCACCGACGATCCAAAAACGTGTCTGGTTCAACTCATTATCTTGGATATTCTCAGCTAAGATCTCCAATCCAACATGCTGTGCTGTTTCTAATGAAGCAATCGCTGCTGCGTCTTCTTTCGGATGTTCTGCTACATACATTGCTGCAGCAGTTGTTGATTCTGTTGCTACTAAAGGAACATTAGGATAATGCGTTTCTAAAAACTGTTGTGATTGTGCTAGTGCTTGTGGATGTGAAAGGATTTTTGTAATCTTTGTTGCTGGATTGCCTAAAAGCTGCTGCTTGATAGGAAGAACGATTTCACTTTTAACTTCGACTTCTGGATGTTTGGAAAGAAGATCGATTGTGTGATGAACAGATCCTTCCAATGAATTCTCTACAGGAACGACAGCCAGATCGACTTGTTTGCGAAACAAAGCGCGCAAACAAACAGGGATGGAAGCATACGCAGTCAATTGTTCTGTAGGAAATAGCTGACAAGCCGCCTGATAAGTGAATGAACTTTCTGGCCCTAGATAGCTGACGTTCATATGCTTTTGATCCTTTCTATAATGGTATCGATGATCTTTTCTGGTGTTTGATTGGTCGTGTTGATTCGATGTGTCGCACTTTCTTCATACCAAGAAAGTCGTTGTGCCAATAATGCTTTTATTTCTTCTCTTGTTTTTCCAAGAGCTAAAGGTCGAATAGACGTTTCATCTTGTTGGATACGATCAACTAGACAGTCCGCTTCTGCCTCTAAGTAAAGAACAATCGGCTGTGTTTTTAAAAAACGCCGATTTTCTGCACTTTGGACAATCCCTCCACCAGTCGCGATAATTTTGTCTTCATTTGACAGCTTTCTTAAAATATCTGACTCCACTTTTCGAAAGCTTTTTTCACCGTAATAGTGAAAATATTCGGCAATCGACAATTGGATATGTTCCTCAATCTTTGTATCTAAATCTACATACTCTTTTTGTAAACATTGAGCTAACCCTTTACCGATTGTTGTTTTTCCAGCGCCCATGAAACCAATCAGCAAAATGCTAGCCATGAGCTTCTCCTCCTGACACAAGTTCTGCTAAATCGTCAAAAAATGCCGGATAAGAGATTGAAACAGCTTCAGCTCCTTCTAGTTCGCAAGGTCCATCAGCTATCAAAGCAGCTACTTGCAGCATCATACCGATTCGATGATCGCCTCTGCTGGACACTTTTGCGCCATGCAGAGGTGTCGGCCCATGGATGATCAGACCGTCTGCTGTCGCTTTTATCTTTGCTCCCATTTTCTGTAATTCTTCTGCCACCGCATCAATTCTGTTGGTTTCTTTTACTTTTAATTCTTCTGCGTCTTTGATGATCGTGATTCCTTCTGCTTGAGTAGCCACTAAAGCTAGAATGGGCAATTCATCAATCAGACGCGGAATGATTTCTCCACCAATCGTTGCTTTCTTCAAATGACTCGTCTTGACACTTAAATCAGCCGATTGGTTCTGTTCATTGTGATTCGTCTGGGTAATCGCTGCGCCCATCTCCTCCAACACATCTAAGATACCAGTTCTTGTTGGATTGACCCCGACATTTTTTAACAACAGTTGGCTTTCCGGAACAAGAAGTCCTGCTGCTAGAAAGAAAGCAGCTGATGAAATATCACCTGGAACAGTTATCTGTTGACCAGTTAATTTTTGCGGTCCGGTCACTATGATCGTTTTATCTTCCACTGTGATCCTTCCGCCAAATTGACGAATCATTTCTTCCGTATGGTTACGGGAACGTTCTTTTTCAACGATTACGGATGTGCCTTCTGCTTGTAATGCCGCAAACAGCAAAGCAGATTTGACTTGCGCACTGGCTACAGGCATATTGTATCGGATAGGTGATAAAGAGCGGGTTCCTGTCACAGTGATTGGTAGATACTGGTCATTTTCTTCTCCTTGCAAGTCAGCGCCCATCTCGCGTAAAGGTTCCATCACTCGCCCCATTGGACGTTTAGACAACGAAGCATCCCCGAACAGAGTAGTCGTAAAAGGCTGTCCAGCCAAAATACCCATCAATAAACGTATGGTCGTACCGGAGTTTCCCATGTCAATTGATTCGGTTGGTTGGACAAATGAGTGGCTACCGCGACCATGAATCTTGATCACCTCTTCCTCTTCTTCGATCTCGACACCTAATTGTTGGAAGGCATGTAAAGTACTCAGACAATCTTCTGCGCGCAAAAAATTTTGTATAGTCGTCGTTCCTTCAGCAATTGCTCCAAACATGATGCTGCGATGGGAAATTGATTTATCTGCTGGTATCCTAACAGTCCCTCTTAATCCATGTATTTGTTGTAATAATTGCATTTATCCAGCCTCCTATTTGATCCAGCAATGATAACTGGTATTAGACATAATGATTCTTTTTGCTTGTAACAAATCCTGTTGGTTTTTAAAACTGATTTGCAGTATTCCTAAAATATCTTCCCTGGTCTCTTGGATCTTCAAATTAATCAAAGAAACTCCCGCTTTTCCGATCAGTCCAGTTACTTCTGCAATAACGCCAGGTTCATCTGGCACATCGATAAATAAATCAAAAAAGGCAGGAATCGCGCCTTGCTTATGGACAGGCAACTGGTCTCGACTTTCTTTTGCCCGATTGAAAAAAGAAAAGATTTCCGATTGGTTCTCAGTCATGATCCATTCTGCTATTTGTGTCATTTCTTGTTGCCAATCTGCCAATCGTTCCAATAATATCTGCTTATTGCTCAACAAAATATCTGTCCACATGACAGGATCTGAGGAAGCGATCCTAGTGATATCTCGAAAGCCTCCTGCTGCCAGTTGTTTGGCTCGCGGATACTCTTGATTGAATTGTTCTGCCTGATTGACTAAGCCAGCTGCCAGAATATGTGGAAAATGACTTAGCATTCCTGTTATACGGTCATGTTCTCTTGCTGTAAGAGTTACATATTTTGCTTTGGTTCCGCAAAATAGTTCTTGCAGTTTTTCAACATCTTTTTTCGTCTTTTCCAAAGGTGTAAAGATGTAATAGGCATTTTCAAATAGTTTAGCATCTGCTGCCTGTATACCTGATTTATGAGAACCAGCCATTGGATGTCCACCGACAAACCGAAGATTTTTCTGCTCAGCGGATGTCACGACTTGCTGCTTCGTACTGCTGACATCCGTAATGATGACGTGATCAGACAAGTTGATTCTTTCAAGGACATCAAGATAAGCTAAGGTTGTACGGACGGGAACGGCTAATAAGATAACGTCTGCTTGTTCTGCACCTGTTTCAAAATCACTTGCAACGTAATCAACGATCTGCTGTTCTACTGCTTGCTCACGGGTTTTTGACTGACTATCCCAACCAACTACTATCAGTTCTGGATTGGTCTGACGAATACAAAGTGCCATAGAAGCACCAATCAGTCCAAGCCCCACGATAAAAACATGTTGTGCCATCTTATTTGCCCCCTTTTTAGTAATGTTTCAAGTAGTCACGGTACTCCTTCACTGCAGCTTTCAACTCAACAAGCGAATCACTTGGGAATTTTGACAATAGCTCTGTCGCTACCACAGTGGCTACAACATTTTCCGCAACGACGCTAGCTGCAGGAACTGCTGTACTATCCGAACGTTCTACACTTGCTTTGTAAGGTTCTTTTGTATCGATATCAACACTTTGAAGTGGCTTGTACAATGTAGGAATGGGTTTCATGACCCCGCGAATGACAAGTGGTTCGCCATTGGTCATTCCGCCTTCGAAGCCGCCTAGATTATTGGTACGTCGGAAATAGCCTCTTTCTTCTTCCCATAGGATCTCATCCATCACTTCTGAGCCTGGTAATGAACCAGAAGTGAATCCGACCCCAAATTCTACGCCTTTAAAGGCATTGATACTAACCACAGCTTGTGCGATTTTGGCATCTAGCTTCGTGTCCCATTGTACGTAGCTTCCTAATCCAGCTGGAACGCCTCCAACGAGCACTTCTACAATTCCTCCGATCGTATCTCCATTTTTCTTTGTCTGATCGATCAAATCTTTTATTCTTTGCTCAACTGCTGGATCAACAACTCGTACTTCTGACGCTTCAGAAATTTCTTTGATTTCTTGAATCGAGATATTTCCAGGTATTTCTGCTTGGATTCCACCAAGACAAATCACGTGTCCTGCTACGATGATGTCAAGTTCTTCCAGAATTTTCTTGGCAATTGCGCCGATTGCTACACGCATGGTCGTCTCTCTTGCAGAGGACCGTTCAAGCACATTCCGAAGATCTCGATGATGGTATTTCATACCGCCTACCAAATCCGCGTGTCCTGGACGCGGACGTGCAACTCGCCGCAGTGATTGGTCTTTTTCAGGCACTTCTGCTACAGACATGACAGTTGTCCAATTTTTCCAATCTTTATTTTCTACCACTAAAGTGACAGGTGAACCAATTGTTTTGCCGTGACGGATGCCAGACGTGATCCGAACACGATCTTTTTCGATCTTCATCCTTCCTCCTCTGCCGTAACCAGCTTGTCTGCGAGCGAGTTCGTGATTGATTTCTTCTTCTGACAGAGGTAATCCTGCTGGTAGTCCTTCAATAATGGCTGTTAATTCTGGTCCATGGGATTCTCCCGCAGTCATATAACGCATCTTACAGTCCTCCTAAGTAATCTTTGAATGTCTCTGTGGGAACAGGAACGATTTTTGCTTGCCCAATCTTTTCTAGCAAGATGATATTCAATTGGCTTCCTCTTGCTTTCTTATCATGGGTTATCGCGTGGAATAATTCATCTGGATGACTTAGATCGTACGTAATCGGCAGATGGAATTTTTGAAGTATCCTTTCTAAAGCAGCTGTCGATCCAGTTGGAGACAAGCCGATTTTTTCTGCATGAGAAGTGATGGCTACCATTCCAATAGCTACTCCTTCTCCATGACTGACTACCCCATATCCTGCTGTATTTTCAATTGCATGGCCAATTGTATGACCAAAATTTAAAATAAGTCGATTTCCTTGGTCAAAGACATCTTCTTCCACTACTTTTCGTTTGATTTCCAACGTAGCAGTAATGATTGGAACAGCATGTTCCAGAAGATCTTTTTCGTCTTTCAGCTCGTTCAGCTGTTTCCAAAGCGTTGCATCTGCTATAGCTGCTGATTTGATGATTTCAGCGATTCCTTCTCGTAAACGACGTACCGGCAAAGTTTTTAGAACCTCAGGATCAATCAATACACCAGCTGGCTGGCTAAATGTTCCGACAAGGTTTTTCGCTTTGTTTGTATTGACTGCTGTCTTCCCGCCAATACTAGAATCTACTTGTGCAAGTAGCGTAGTCGGAATTTGAACGAAATGGATCCCACGCATGAACGTCGAGGCCACGAATGCGGCTAGATCACCCACCATTCCTCCACCAAGTGCAAGTATCCCATCGCTGCGGGTAAAATCATTATCTGCTAAAAAATCGTATAACTCAGCTGCTTGTTCTAAAGATTTACTGGTCTCACCCGCCGGTACGATTGAAAGGACTGGTTCAAAATTAGCTTGTCTCAATTGGAACATGATTTTTTCTGCATATAGTGGAGCAACGTTTGTATCAGTGATCACAGCTACTTTTTGAGGTCTCCAAATCGTTTGAAGCCATGATCCAGCCTGTTCTAGTGCGCCTTTTTCAATATGAATATCGTATTTTTGGTTATCAACATGTACAGTAAGCATTCGTTTCACTTCTTTCTTTTAAAAAGCTGGAATTAATCGAGTGTCTGAATCTTTTCCATTGCTTCTTTCATGATCGCAACTTCTTTCATCATGCGTGAGTAAGTCTTTTCATTCAACGATTGGGGACCGTCTGACCAAGCATTTGCAGGATCAGGATGGATCTCTACGATCATGCCATCTGCTCCGCTTGCCACACCCGCACGAGCCATTGGTGGTACAAGTTCCCAAATTCCTGTACCATGACTTGGATCAACAATCACAGGGAAATGAGTTAATTTTTTCATCAATGGGACAGCACTTAAATCAAATGTATTACGTGTCGCTGTTTCGTAAGTCCGAATCCCACGTTCGATAAAAATGACAGGAGATTTGTCTTCGACTGCAATGTATTCTGCAGCATTAAGCCATTCATTGATCGTACCGGAAATTCCACGTTTCAATCCAACAGGTTTACCTGTTTTACCGACAGCAGATAGCAGTTTAAAATTTTGCATATTACGTGCGCCAATCTGTAGGATATCGCTGTACTCAGCCACCATATCGATATGCCCTTCATCCATCACTTCAGTAATCACTTTCATTCCAAATTCATCAGCCGCTTGACGGATGTATTTCAATCCTTCTTCTTCTAAACCTTGGAAAGCATATGGAGAAGTACGTGGTTTGAAGGCACCACCTCGCAGAATTTTTGCGCCCCCGGCTTTGGCCATTCGCGCACATTCTCTGATTTGGTCTAATCCTTCGATAGAACAAGGACCAGCCATCGTCACGAAACTGCCGTCACCAATTTTTACTCCGTCTACATCCACGACTGTATTGCCAGGATGGAATTCTCGAGAAGTCAATTTGTATGTGTTTAAAATACGCACAGCATTTTCTACTCCTTCATAGCGTGTAAATGCTCCTTCTTGTAAACTTCGCGTATCACCTTTTAGTCCAATCACTACTCGTTCTGTTCCTTGATCGATTGAGACTTTGAATCCTTCTTTTTCGATATGATCGACGACTTTTTTTATTTGTTCTTCCGTTGCTTCTTTTTTCATAATTACTATCATTGTTTTTCCCGCTTTCTTTTGTTTACTTATCTATCTTGGCTGATTTTCTCTACTTTTTCAAGGTGGTTTTACATTAATTCCTACTAAATGACCGTGTCCTGTTGTTCTCATTTTCGCTCCTTCTTTCCTACTTATGACCCAGATAATCAACAAAAAAAGATGTCCCTGTAGGAAATTGCCTCTACAGTGAACATCTTCAACGAGCCTTAAAAAGCGCTGCAAAAATATAAAATAGCCACTATAGATGAATTTCTCTACGTGGCTGTAAGTCGTGTTTAAAAATCTTTAGCCATCATAGATACAAACCTGGTTTGTTTGTACCCACGAAGTCATGAATACAAACCTATCTAAAATAGCTAAAGTAATACGTATTCAGTTTTGTAAGTTTTCTAGATTTCATAAAAAATCGCTCCAAACTGATGTAAGAATTGTACCTAGTATAGACATAAAAAAATCGACTGTCAATCATTTTTATGAAACTTTTTTTAATTTTCTGATAGTTAACTTTGTTTTTCAGAAAAATAACAATTGGTTTTATTGAAGAAAATAGTCATGAACAAAAGTATCTGAGAACTTTTTTACTCTCTTGTTCATGACATATAGAATAAAGCAGCTTTGTCTTGTAAACTCCGTTTTTCAAATAATAATCTAAAGATTGCTACTGAATAATAAAGCCGATTTCATGGTCCTCTTCGCTGCTGATTCGGTAAGGTGACTCAACATCCGCTCCCCAGCTATTGATACCCCCGACTCCTCTTACTTTTGCAAAAATCGTAAGAACCGTTCGTCTTTCTGGCGGTAGTTCTTCTATATGTGTTGCCTGTTCCAGTTCTTCTGCTTTGAATGGTAAAGCGGAAAAAGCAAATGGCGTATCCTGCTGTTCAAATCGCAACGAAAAATCTTCTTGATCTTTATCCGTATTATCCAACGTTTGATTTCTTGTTAGTTCTACCCATTTCGTTTCCATATGCATGCCGCATTCTTGGGGAACAAGGTATGGGGAAACGGGGAGTCCTGCCACTTTATAAATACCTTCGACACCACCAGCCATCCGATCCGGATATGTTTCCCCTGATAGGCCTTCATACTCAAAAAATTTTGCTTTCGTTGGCATAATGAACCTTAAACCCAATGCGGGTAATTCCGGTAATCCTTTTTGTCCATAATAATGCATATTGACAAGCATTTTACCCTCTCCAGCGATTTGGTAGGAAATTGTCACTTGGGTTTTTGGTACTGTGTTGATTTCCAGTGTAAAAATGATTTCAACCGTTTCAGCGTATTCATTACTTGAATATTGATTATTTACTGGAGCAATCGGCAAATCGATCTTTTTATTGTCCACCAGTACTTCTATTTCTTTGACTTTTGGATACAATCCGGCTCCTAACCACATACCGGATTTAAATCCAAATCCGCTACCTCTGTCATTATCGGTCGTTGCTCGCCAAAAAACTGGAAGTGTTTCCCGGTATAGCCATTCTTTTCCGTTTTTATTGAGCGATTCCAGTCCGCCTCTTGTATAAGAAAAAATATAATGCGTATTCCCCGATTTGACACCTAATGTACAGTCGCCGAAGACGATTGCAACTTTTTCCGTATCCATATGACTTTTATTTACTGTATTTTTCATAATAATATCTTACCTCCTGCATGGCGGGTTTTTCTTGTCCATCTGCAAAAACGATCCCATTCCCTGAGAATTCATAGTCACTTGGTTTATCGTCAAAGTCACCGCCATAGCGCATCACTTCTCTGCCTGTGATTGGATCAGTCACTTGGATCGCCTGATCTTTAAAATCCCATATATAGCCTCCTTGGTACATTTCATAACGATCAAGCAACGTCATGTAAGAATCCATTCCACCTAACGAATTCCCCATGTCATGCATATATTCACATAAGATGAACGGTTTTTCCGCTTTATTTTCAAGGTAGTCAATGATCTCTTCTGGTGGCGCATACATGCAGCTTTTTACATCTGAAATCGAATCTTCGAATGCTGGATTTGGAAAATTCCCTTCATAATGGACAAGTCGATCGGGGTCTACTTTTTTGAAGTAATCGTTCATTTGTCGAATGTTTTCTTCCGCATAAGATTCATTTCCAAGAGACCAAAAAAGAATACTTGGATGGTTTTTTAATGTTTCGAAATTCGTTTTTGCTCGATCAAGAACAGCCGCCTGCCACTGAGGTACTGCACCTGGTACGTTGTAAGAAGGCTCAAATGCGCCCATTTTTTGCCATGAGCCATGGGATTCGAGGTTCGTTTCCGCCATCACATGGATTCCTGCTTGGTCGCATAAATAATACCAAGTGATCTGGTTGGGGTAATGAGATGTCCGTACGCCGTTGATCTTTGCATTTTTTATGATAGCCAAATCTTTTTCCATATCTTCTATAGTGATGGCGCGTCCTTTTTTCGGATGCCACTCATGTCGATTTACCCCGTTGATAATCATCCGTTTTCCATTGAAGTAGATGATTTTATCTTTGATTTCGATTTTACGAAAACCGAAGGAATAGTCAATATACTCCGTTACTCTTTTTTCTTCGTCTATCGTCTCCAATTCAAGCTTATATAAATTGGGCTGAAAATGCCCCCACAGTGCCACATTTTCAAATCCATCGATGCGAATCGTCATTTGCTCTTTTAACGGATATTGCTGTTGATAGATTTCCTTCCCATCAGGATCTAGTATCGCTACATTCAGCTGACTGTTTTTGGCTACTTGCTCAAAAGACAAATCTACTTCAAGTTTGCCATTTTGACATTTGTCATCTAAGCGAGGTTTGATCCAAAGATCTTCTAAATGGTTTTGTCCTCGAGCAACTAAGAAGACATCTCTGAAGATCCCAAAAAATCGGAAAAAGTCCTGATCTTCCAAGAATGCAGCTGTACTTCTTTTGTAAACCTCCACAGCTAGAATATTTTCTTCTTCCAAATAAGGTGTTAAATCAAATTCAGACGGAGTGAACGAATCTTCGGCATACCCGATAAAATGACCATTCAACCAAATAAACATTGCTTGTTCTACACCAGCAAAATGAATCGAGATTTGTTTTCCCTTTAGACCTTCTTCTAATCGAAAAGTCGTCAAATACGAACCAACCGGATTGTCTTTAGCAGCTGAAAAGATCCCTTCCGCCTCTTTCTCAGGGCTTGTCGTGAAAGGGGGACGGCGAAATACATGTCCCTCCCACGGATACATCGTATTGATGTAATGGATCTTGTCATAATTTGCTAATTCAATATGACTAGGAACAGTGATTTCATCAAAAGAACAGGCATCAAAATCTTTTTTATAAAATGTTTTTGGTCGTACCGAAGGATTTGGCGAATAACAAAAACGCCATGATCCATTTAAAGACTGTTTAAGGGAGGATGTGGTTTCTACTTCTTCCCTTGTTGCATAACAAACATGATCGCTATGTGCATTTGATTGGTTCACTCTAAAAACTTGTGGATCATCTAACCATTTTATATTTGCTTTCATACTTTTTTCCTTCTCTCTCATAACTTTTTGAAATGAAGCAGTTCTGTTTGGAAATCACCTTGAAAATCGGGGAAGTAAAGTCCAACTGTCATCAATTCGGCCCCCGAAAATATCCGCTTCGAGGTCTGTTCCTGATAAAGTGCCTCATCATCTAACCCCATCAGATATACTTCATGGAACGCTGGTTGAGCTGAAGCTAGTATCCTCCCTAAAAACACAATAGCTTCATCTTGTTTAGGAGACACAAACATCCATGCGGCAATATTTTCTTCAAAAGGACTCGCCAAACGATAATAATGGCCATACTGGATCACCGGACGAATCGTTTGATAGGATATAATTTGGTCTTTTACTTGCTTTTTTTCTTCAGGAGACAGCTTTGTCAAATCCAGTTCATAACCAAAAACAGCGCTCATAGCTGTTTCTCCTCTTGTTTTCAACGAAGTAGATCTGTCGGTCTGATGATTTGGTACAGCTGATACATGAGCTGTGATGGACGAAATCGGATAAGCAAGGCTTGTTCCATATTGGATTTTCATACGCTCCACTGCATCCGTGTTATCACTTGTCCATGACTGCGGCATATAATAAATAAACCCGGCATCAAACCGTCCACCTCCACCAGAACAGCCTTCCCATAAGATTTCCGGATAATCAGTTGTCAAATGTTCAAGTAGTTCATAAAGCCCGAGCATATAACGATGCGCTACTTCTCCTTGTCTCTGTGGGTCAAGGGTAATCGAATAGACATCTGAAAGCGAACGGTTCATATCCCATTTGATGTAGTCAAGAGGAATCGTATCTAAAATCTTTCTCATTTGTTTCTCAATCGTCTGCCGAACATCTAACCTTGTAAAATCCAGTACATGTTGTGATCTGGAAGCAGAAGGCATTCTACCTGGCTCCTGCATAAGAAAATCAGGATGTGTTCGATACAGTTCAGAATCAACCGAGATCATTTCAGGTTCAAACCATAAACCAAATTTCAATCCTTTGCTATGAGCATAATCTGCTATTTCACGTAATCCATTTGTCAACTTGCCTTCATACTCGAACCAGTCTCCTAATGAAGAATTGTCCGCATCTCTTTTTCCAAACCAGCCATCATCTAATACGAACATTTCGATGCCTAGCTCCTTTGCTTCATCAATGATCGCCTTGATTTTTTCACTATTGAAGTCAAAGTAAGTGGCTTCCCAGTTATTGACCAGAATCGGCCGTTCAGCAAATTGATGACGACCTCTTGCGATTCTTTCACGTAGCAACTCATGGTGGATCTGACTCATTTTGTTCAATCCCTGACTTGAGTAAGAAAGGATCATTTCAGGTGTTTGAAAAGACTGGCCTGCATTCAATTCCCACGAAAAACGATGGCTGTTGATCCCACCGACGACTCTCAATTGATTGATCTGATCTTTTTCAAGTTCGAAAGAATGGTTGCCGGAATAAACAAATTGAAGTCCGATCGCTTCTCCAGTATTTTCTGTCGTATGATGATGAACTAAAGCAATAAAGTTATTCATATGGTGACTGCTCGTTCCTCGACGGCTTTCAAATACTTTTGTTCCAGATAAAACAGATTGCCGTGAAATCTGTCTTTCATTGACATGTGCTCCTGGCAAAGCAATGACTTCATCAAATCGCCTAGTATGGGCAAAGTCTAGCTGGAAACTAGCCGCTTTTTCTAGTTTGATTGTTTCTCCGGTTTCATTTCTTATCTTTACAGATCGTGTGATCACTGCTCTATCAGTAAATATGGTATAGAACAAATCGAAATAAATCGCTGTTTCTCTATCCTTAAGTGAAATCACCAACGTTTGTGCCTCTGACTTGTCCATCACATAAGTTTGAGGCAAGCCTTCGATCTCTGGCTTCCCATCTGTAATATAATGGCTGTCATATCTCAGATCCAGTAAGTCTGATCCATTCTTGCGCTGAATGATCGATGCGGGCGTTCGAAAGTCCATGCTGCCATGAGAAGAGTATTCTTGCGGTAGTGTATCTTTCGACAGAGACCGGTCAGGATTTAAAGGAACATTTCCTGAAAATCCACGATCTCTTCGGGGATAATTTTTATTGTCTTTGTACTGCTTGACTGGTTTGCCAAAATAAATATGCGCCAATACATTGCTTTCTTCTATCTTTATCAGATAAGAAAGAAATGTATTTCGTAAATGGAAGACTCGGCTCTTTTCATCAAATAAGATGAAATTTTTATCTGTTTTTCTATGCGTAATATCCATCATTTCACTCCCAACAAAACGGAAACCGTTTACTTTTTTTATAATTCCTGTATACTGTTTACTAAACAATTTTGTCAATAAAAATTTTTTATTTTTTTGAGGAGTGTGTAAAAATGGTTGGAATTAGAGATGTCGCACGAAAGGCAAATGTCTCTCCTGCTACAGTTTCCCGTGTGTTGAATAACGATCAGACGATCCATGTGGCTCAGACTACTCGGCAACGGATAGTAGAGGCAGCTGCTGCGTTGGATTATGACATCAGTACTCGTAAATATATCAAAAAGAGAATGCCTTCGATTGGTGTGATCTCTACGATCGGCAAAGCGAGCGAAGAACAGGATATCTATTACAAACATTTGCGAGTAGGGATGGAAGAAGAAGCTCGACGTCTGCATTTAGGGATGAATCGAATCTATAATCTATCTGATAATCCTAAACAATGGGAAGATCTAGATCAGTTAGGTGCGGTGATCGTTGTTGGGACTGTTACGAAAGAATCGATTACCGCCTTGTTAAAACAAAACATGCAAATAGTCGTCGTGGATAACCCTGACATCCAGCAAGAGGTCGATATGGTGTATGCAGATCTTGAACGGATGACTAAAACCGTACTGGAATTGTTCTTAGAAAATGGTCATAAAAGAATAGCCTATATCGGGGGATATAAAGTCGATATGGATGAATTCGGTGGGAAGCAGATTTCTATAAATGAAAAGAGGATGCGTGCCTATCAGCATTTTATGATCGATCATCACTTAGAAAAATATATGTCTTATCATCTAGGTGGCTGGACAGAAAAACAAGGTGAGGTACTTGCGACTAATCTATTAGAAAATGAATCCCCTCTTCCTACTGCCATTCTTGTCGGGAGCGATCCAATGGCAATTGGTGTCTATCGGGCATTGAAACAAAAAAATATCCAAATTGGAGAAGAGATTGTTGTAGCAAGCTTTGATAATATCGAGACAATCGCAAACCTCTCCCCTGGCTTGACCAGTGTTCAAATCAATGCGAAATCAATTGGGCAAGCAGCTGTTCGAATGGCATTGGAGCGAATTGACGGTATACGGGACGAACCAATCATTTTGACTTATCCTGCACGATTGATTGTTAGGGAAAGTTTTATCCCAAGAACAAAAAGGTATTGAAAGAGAGGTTGTGATAAGCCGCTTCGTTTCTTCATACTCAAAACGAAACGGCTTTTTCACAACCTCTTACTTATACTTATTCACAAAATCCAATGTCTGCTGGTAATAATTTTGCGATTCTTTTAGCGTGTAATCAAATTGGTATTCATGGGTAATCTCTTTTTTTGTATCTGTATAAAACAAGGATTGCACGGGTACCTTTAATTCTGTCAACCGATTTTCTAATGCTTGACCTTGCTCCTGGAATGAGTATGCATTTCCGTCAGTTATATACGTTGGCGGAAATTCCTTAGAAACATGGTCAGCCACACTAGCTTCTTTCAATTGCTCACTCGTTTTCCAATCTTTTGTTCCAATCAACGACCACGCAACGGTTTTGACGAAAAACTTCATAAATCGATCATCCGAATGCTGCTGTGCTGTTAGCTTCAAATCAACAGGTCCGCAATAAGAAATGGTTCCTTTCAGACTATCTTTTGGAAGTAGCTGTTTGATTTTCATTTGTTTAGCATACGCATCATTCGTTTGTATAGCTGCATATTGCAATGCGATTTGTGAACCTGCACTATCTCCACCAAAAAATAATTGTTCCATGTCTAGCAATTTGTCGTCTTTTTCTTCAGCTAATAAATCTTTGATCAGTTCATTCACTTGAAGAACTTGATTAGGGTATTCTGAATCAGGCGCTAATTCATAATTCATCGCAACCACTGCGATGTTGGCGTCTGAAACTAATTTTGTCGCAAATTCTTTGACACCCGATTTATCTCCGCCGACGAATCCTCCACCATGTACCCAAAATAGAACAGGAACAGGCCCCTTGCTGTTTTTTGGATAGTAGATGTCATAAGTATTCTCTTTATACTTGGACTCATACGTCAAATCTGTTTTTTTCGCCACGTTTTTTTCTGCTTGATCGAACGTTTTTTTATCAGTGATTTGAACAGTATTTGAAAACATATGGTTGATCAAGAATGCTCCAGGTCTGGGGGAAAGCTGGAAGGCAAGAAAGATTGCAAACGCGATCCCAAGAATGATTCCGAAGAACCATCCGATAAATTTAAGAATTTTCTTTTTCATAAGGCTCCCTCAGTAGTTAGTATTAAGCATTCTGATTATACCATAGTGTTATTTCCTATCAAGCTCTCCTAGATGATTTAATGATTTTCCCCAAACTTCTTCTGCAATGCTTTTGACAAAAGAAATTTTTTCCATTGTTCTTCAAACAAAACATTTTCTTCTTCTGTTGAAGCAAATCCACATTGAGGACTTAAGCACAAACGATCCAAAGGCAGATATCGTGTCGCTTCGTAGATCCGGTCAATCACTTGCTGGTGCTCTTCCATTTCGCCATTTTTCGTTACAGTCAAAATCTAAGACAACTAATTTATCTTCAGAGACTTTCTCTAAAAGAACAAAACTCCCAGCACGTTCACTATCGTATTCTAAATAATAGGCACGGACATTTTCTTGAGTAAAATAATGGGTCTGCTACGTCGTCATCCCCCCTGATGCCGCCCAAATCGAATAATAATTTCCGCGTCAAACATGTATATTTAGTGTTGAATCATTTGAGAATATGAAAATAAAAATCTTTTTGATCAATCAGTTAATCAAATTGAAATAACGAAAAATCTGAGACAGAATGACGTTCATTCTGACCCAGATTTGATTTTGCACAACTCAACAGTCCTTATTGGCAAATCGCCAAAATAATGTAGACTAACTAAAAAGACTAAGAAACAATAACAAAAGTTAACACTTCTTAGTCTTTCTTTAGCACGTCTATTTATTAAAGATTTTAGGGCCTTTTCTCATGTTTTTACGATCATTCTTAGGTGTTTCCATTTGTTTGGATCGGCCTCCACCTTGTTTCTTTTTGATCAATTCTTTCATTTTTTCTTTTTGGTCCATTTTTATTCTCCTTTAACGAATGAAGCGACTAATTCGATATGATGGGTTTGCGGGAAAAGATCTACAGGCTGAACTTTCTTCACGGCATAACCTGCTTCTGCAAATAACTTAGCATCTCTTGCAAAAGTTGCCGGATTACATGAGATATAGACGATTCGTTCTGGTGACATTTCGATTGCTGATTCAATAAAATGATGATCTAATCCTTTTCGTGGAGGGTCAACTACGATCACAGATGGTTTGATCCCTTTTTCTTGCCATTTTTTCATGACTTTTTCTGCTTTTCCGACTTCATAATGAACATTTTCGATTTTATTATTTAAAGCATTGAACTGTGCATCTTCAATTGCTTCTGGAATAACTTCCATCCCATACACCTTATCCACTCTGTCTGCTAAAGACAAGCCAATCGTACCTATTCCTGAATAAGCGTCGATCACAATGTCTTTTTTATCTAACTCGGCAAACTCGATGGCTGTTTGGTACAGATACTCTGCTTGTTGAGTATTTACTTGATAAAATGACTTTGCTGAGATTCGATAGGTTTTTCCTAATAGCTGATCTTCGATATAGTCTCTGCCATATAAAACTTTTTCTTTGTCTCCTAAAATCACATTTGTTTTTTCTTCATTGATATTTTGGATGACCGAAACCACTTCTGGCAATTCTTCATGAATAGCTTCAGCAATTTCCTTGGATTTAAAGAATTTTTCTTTACGAGTAACTAAAACGACCATCATTTCATGGGAATAATGACCACGACGGATAATGATGTGACGAAGCTGTCCTTCATTTTTTTCTTCATTATATCCTCGTACTTGGAACCGTTGCAAGATATCTTTGACTACTTTGATTGCTTGATCGATGACAGGATCTTGGATATAAAAATCTTCGATAGGGACTAGATCATGGCTATTCTTTTTGTAAAAACCGGTGGCTAACTGTCCATCGATACGGCGAACAGGGATCTGTGCTTTATTACGGTAGCCGAATGGTTCTGCCATTCCGACCGTTGGAAGTACAGGAACTTCTGGCATCTTAGCAATCTTCGCCATTACATGCTCTACTTGTTTTTGTTTGAAGACAAGCTGTTGTTCATACTTCAAATGGGCTAAAGGTGCGATACCTATGCGAAGTAATGCATTGTTTTCTACAGGCTGACGATCAGGTGATTGTGTAATAAATGTTTCGACTTTTCCATATCCAAACTTATTGCCTGCTTTTACTACTAGTATTTCTACTTCTTCTCCAGGGAGTGCATTTTCGATAAATAATGGATAACCATCGATTTTTGCTACCCCCATTCCTTCATAACTCAAGTCGACGATTTCGACTGTATATCGTTCGTTTTTCTTTACTATTTGCTGTTCTGTCATATTTTGCTCCTTTAAGCCTATTTTTCAATCCTACTGAACTCTACTATAAATCAGCTAATTACACAACTAAAACCGGCACTGACCTTACTACGTTCAGCACCGGCTTTTGATTAATTCTTTTGATTAGGTGTTTCGTCTGCTATTTTTCCGTCACCGTCGATATCTTCATCCGTTAAACGTTCGACTTCTTTTACGAATTCTTTGCTGACAACCTCTAATTCTTCTTCATCTGTACCTGTGATTGCTTCATCAGGAATCTGATCGGTATTGGCAAAGAACTCAATGTGTTGATGAAGATTTTGGAAATGCATCGGTGCTTCCCCGCCGTATTCACCATCTAAGTTGATCATTACTGGTCGATTGATATCATCTTCTGTTTCAACGAACAAACTGCTTGTTTTGGTATAGATTACTCTTGGATCATCGACATGTCGACCGCCATTCAGCATGAGTGCTGCAATATGCAAGATCTCAAAGATATTTGCTGTCTTCACAATGATTAAAGAAAACTTCCCATCATCCAATTTGGCATCTGGCGCGATCTGTTCGAATCCTCCAACAGAGTTCGTCAGCCCTAGGAAAAACATCGAAGCATTTCCGATATATTCCCCTTCATCATACTTCAAGCGCATTTTGATTGGCTTTACTCGAGGGAGCATCTCTGCTCCTTTCGCAAGATAAGCAAGATAACCAAAAATACTCTTTAGTTCTGATGGAACTTCATAAGTCAATTCTGTCAAATAGCCACCTGCAGCGATATTGATGAAGTAACTGTTATCAGAAAGGCCGATGTCCATTTTTACGGTTTGGTGTTTTTTTATCACTTCTGCTGCTGCTTTAATATTATCTCTAGGAATTTTTAATGCTCGAGCATAGTCGTTCGTTGTACCAGCTGGGATGATGGCCATTTTAGGACGGTGTTCAAGCGGAGCGATTCCATTAACCACTTCGTTGATTGTGCCATCGCCACCAGCTGCCACTACTAGATCAAAACCTAGTTCTGCGACTCTACATGCTTCATTCTTGGCTGAATCTGGTTCTGGTGTAGTTGCATAGGCGCTGGCTTCAAATCCTGCTTCTTCTAATGCCTGTAGGATATCCGCCAAATTTTTTTTCAATAATTCTTTTCCCGAGGTGGGGTTATAAATTACGCGTGCTTTTTTCATTTTCAGCCTCTATCGTTTCGCTAATTCATCTTTAAGTAGCTTATTCACGACACCAGGATTTGCTTGTCCTTTAGTTGCTTTCATGATTTGACCGACTAGGAAGCCAACCGCACGATCTTTTCCATTTTTGAAATCATCGACAGATTGTTGGTTGTTATCCAAAATTTCATTAATGATTGGCAGTAGTTTGTTCGGATCAGATAATTGCACCCAACCATTTTTTTCAACTACTTCTTGGGCTTCTCCGCCATTTGTGATCAATTCACGGAAGACTTTTTTGGCGATTTTTGAGCTGATCGTTCCATCGGCGATCAAACGAATCATTCCTGCTAAGTTCTCAGGTGTCAATTTTGTCTCAGCTAATTCCAGTTTCTCACTGTTCAAGTAAGCAGAAACTTCACCCATCAACCAGTTAGATGCTTGCTTGGCATCTGCACCATTTTCCAAAACAGCTTCAAAAAAATCAGACATTTCTTTTGTAAGTGTCAATACCATTGCGTCATACTCTGGAAGTCCAAACTCACGGATATAGCGTTCGCGACGAGAAGCTGGCATCTCAGGCAAACTAGCTTTTACTTTTTGAATCCATTCGTCATCGATCACGAATTTCGGGATATCAGGCTCTGGGAAGTAACGATAATCACTAGACCCTTCTTTGACACGCATCAAAACTGTTTTATTCGTTGTTTCGTCAAAACGGCGTGTTTCTTGTTGGATTTCTCCTCCTGAAAGAAGAACTTTTGCTTGACGTTTTTCTTCAAAAGCTAAACCTTTTTTCACGAAAGATAAAGAGTTCAAGTTTTTCAATTCTGCTTTCGTACCGAACTCTTCTTGTCCATAAGGGCGAAGAGAAATATTGGCATCACAGCGCATAGAGCCTTCTTCCATTTTCACATCGCTGACTTCTGTAAATTGGATAATTGATCGCAATGCTTCTAGATAAGCGTATGCTTCTTCTGGTGAACGCATATCAGCTTCAGAAACGATTTCGATCAAAGGCGTGCCTTGTCGGTTCAAATCAACGTAAGAATAACCGCCAATACCATGCATGTTTTTTCCAGCATCTTCTTCTAAATGGACACGTTCGATCCGGATTTTTTTCTTTTTACCTTCTACTTCGATTTCGATCCATCCGTCATGACCGATTGGTTGATCAAATTGGGAAATTTGATATGCTTTTGGATTATCTGGGTAAAAGTAATTTTTCCGGTCAAAATGAGTATCTTTAGAGATTTCACAGTTTAATGCCAAAGCTGCTTTCATCCCGAATTCCAGCGCAGCTTTATTCATTACTGGCAGCACGCCTGGATAACCCCAGTCGATCACGTTTGTATTGCTGTTTGGTTCTGCACCAAAATGAGCTGGCGCTGGAGAGAAAATTTTTGAGTTGGTTTTTAACTCGACGTGGACTTCTAGTCCAATGACTGTTTCAAAATTCATTCGTCTTTCCCTCCTAAAATAGCTGGTTGTTGTTTATGGAATTCTGTTGCTTGTTCAAACGCATATGCCGCTTGATACATCGTTTTTTCATCAAAATAATTACCGATGATCTGCAATCCAACTGGTAATCCTTCTGATAAACCTGCCGGTACAGACATACCTGGAAGTCCAGCCAAGTTGACAGGGATCGTTAAGATGTCACTCATGTACATTGTGATTGGATCGTTAATGTTCTCACCGATTCCGAATGCAACTGTTGGTGAAGATGGCCCGATGATCAAGTCATAATCTGCAAAGACTTTTTCAAAATCTCGTTTGATCAATGTACGGACTTGTCCTGCTTTTTTGAAGTAAGCGTCATAATAACCCGCGCTTAAGGAGAATGTACCTAACATGATACGGCGTTTTACTTCTTCACCGAATCCTTCTGAACGTGAGTTGACATATACATCATCTAATGATTTCACATTTTCAGAGCGATAACCGTAGCGGATACCATCGAATCGTTGCAAATTGGAACTTGCTTCTGATGAGGCAATGATATAATAAACAGCCACACCGTATTTTGAATGAGGCAAGCTGACTTCTTCCACAACAGCACCTAATGAACGGAATGTTTCTGCTGCTTTCAATACAGCTTCTTTTACGCCAGGGGCCACACCTTCGCCTAAGTATTCTTTAGGTAAAGCAATCTTCATTCCTTTGATGTCGCCTGTCAGTCCCTCTGCAAAATCAGGAACTGAAACGCCTGAAGAAGTACCGTCTTTTTCGTCATAACCGCTGATAGCTGTCAATGCTAATGCATTATCTTTCACCGTACGGGTCATTGGTCCGATTTGGTCAAGAGATGAAGCAAAGGCAATCAAACCAAAACGTGAGACACGGCCATAAGTAGGTTTCATCCCTACGATGCCGTTAAAAGCTGCTGGTTGGCGGATACTTCCCCCAGTATCACTACCTAAAGAAACTGGAATTTGTCCAGCTGCAACTGCTGCTGCAGAACCACCAGAAGAGCCACCAGGTACTTTTGTTGGGTCCCAAGCATTTTTTGTTTTCTTGAAATAAGAAGTTTCTGTACTTCCACCCATAGCAAATTCATCCATGTTTAGCTTACCAACAGGGATCATATCTGCTTGATAGATTTTATCCATGACCGTTGCATCATAAATTGGTTCAAAATTGTAAAGGATCTTAGATGCAGCGGTTGTCAAGATATCTTTTGTTACGATATTATCCTTGATACCAATTGGAATACCAGCAAGGACGTTGCTTTCATCAATCCCTTTTTCATCTAAAGCTTTTGCCTGTTCCAATGCTTTTTCTTCGTTCAATGTAATGAATGCCTCGACCTCAGGCTCTGTTTCTTTGATTCGTTCAAATGTTGTTTTTGTCAAATCTTGTACAGTGATTTCTTTCGATACAAGCATATGATGCAGTTCTTCTAGAGAACGATTGTGTAATTCTGTCATTATGCGCCAGCCTCCCCATTATCGATGATTGCGGGTACTTTGATAAAGCCGTCTTCTGTTTCCGGCACATTTTTCAATAATTCATCGCGGTTCCATCCAGCTTGCGCCCGATCTTGTCGCATCACGTTTACTGTTTCAACCACATTCGACGTAAATGGAACACCTTCCGTATCTACTTCTTCCAGCATTTCAACCATATCGATGATTTTACCTAATTGGTCGGTAAAACTTGCAAGTTCTTCATCTGCGAACGCAAGTTTTGCTAATTTGGCAACGTGTTTCACTTGTTCTTCACTAATCGCCATACTACCCCTTCTTTCTAAACGAGTTAAAAACTTTGCTCTCTATTTTAACACAAGAGTGCCGTGTCTGAAATTGTTTATTGAAATTTGTCTGAAAAAACTCATTTTTCATTCTTCTACTGAGCGACTTTTAGCCAATGCATCTGCCATTTGATCTTCTGTCCAAACTTCGATTCCTAATTCTTGTGCTTTGGTCAGCTTGCTGCCAGCATCTTCTCCTGCTACCACGATATCCGTTTTTTTCGATACGCTACCAGTCACTTTCCCGCCAAGATTTTCGATCGTCTCTTTTGCTTCTTCACGAGTAAATCGTGTTAGTTTACCAGTAAGGACTACTGTTTTTTCTTTAAAAGGAGACTCGACTTCTTGCAATTGGGCATTTCGAAGCCCTTTGTATTCGAAATTGACGCCTGCTTGTTTTAATTCATTCATCAATTCATGGACTTCTTCGTTACTGAAATAAGTGACTACACTGTCGGCAATGATATCACCGATCGTATCAAGCGCAATAATCGACTCATAGTCACTTTTACTCAATGTTTCTAGATCACCGAAATGTTCTGCTAAAATTTTTGCTGCTTTCGCTCCGACATGTCGGATTCCTAACCCGAAAATCAACCGCTCGACCGAATTATCTTTGCTGTTGTCGATTGCTGTCAAAATATTATTTGCTGATTTTTCTTTTATTTTGTCCAACGTCAATAACTCTTCTTCTGTCAATTTGTAAAGATCAGCAACATCTGCTACTAGTTTTTTATCATACATCTGTTCTAGTACGCGCGGCCCCAACCCATCGATATTCATCGCATTTCTTGAAACAAAGTGGTTCAAACCTTCTTTCATTTGAGCAGGGCATTTAGGATTGATGCACCGTAAGGCTACTTCTTCATCCAAATGGACAAGTTCACTTCCACAAACTGGACAATGTGTAGGCAATTGGTATTCTTCGCTGTCTTTAGGTCGTTTATCTAACACGACTTGCGAAACTTCTGGGATGATGTCTCCCGCTTTATAAATCAGAACTGTATCTTTCAAGCGGATATCCTTCAACTTAATATAATCACCGTTATGCAGGCTGGCACGGCTTACTGTCGTTCCTGCTACTCGGACTGGTGTCATGATAGCTGTTGGCGTTACTACCCCTGTTCGACCGACTGTCCATTCGATGTTTTCGATTAGCGTTTCAACTTCTTCTGGCGGAAACTTGTAAGCTGCTGCCCATCTCGGTGCTTTGACAGTAAAACCAAGTTGATCTTGTAGCGAGAATTCATTCACTTTGATGACGATTCCATCGATTTCATAGGGCAAATCCACACGTTTGTCATGATATTCTTCAATGTATGACCACACTTCATCAATCGAATGACATAGACGTTTTTCCCGATTCGTGTGGAATCCAATTTTTTCTAGCTCTTCTAGCGCATCATACTGGGTTTTTGCTTGCATAGGACCGAAATCAGCTACTGTGTATAAAAAAGTGTCCAGATTTCTTTTCGCTGTGATTTTAGAATCTAACTGACGCAAAGAACCAGCTGCGGCGTTCCGAGGATTCGCAAAGATATCTTTTCCCTCTGCTTCTCTGTCTTGGTTCAATTGGACAAATGACCGTTTTGGCATGAAACATTCGCCTCTTACTTCGATGTTCATTGGTTCTTTTAATTTGATTGGGACCGACCGGACAGTTTTTAGGTTTTCAGTGATGTTTTCTCCTACAGTTCCATCCCCGCGAGTCGCACCTCTCACGAAATTTCCATCTTCATAACGCAAAGAAACGGAAAGTCCATCTATTTTTAGTTCACAGCAATAGTCAACTACACGTCCCACTGCTTTTTGTACACGTTGATCAAAAGCTATCAGCTCTTCTTTGCTGAAAACGTCGTTCAAACTGTAAAGCGGAATATCATGAGTGACTTTTTCAAAACCTTCTAATACTTTTCCGCCTACTCGTTGAGTGGGAGAATCAGACGTGATCAAATCAGGATATTGTTCCTCGATTGCTACTAATTCTGCGTATTCTTTATCATAAACATAGTCTTCCACTGTTGGTTTATCTTCTACGTAGTATTCGCGAGACCATTGGTTCAGTCTTGTACGAAGTTCTTCTGCTCGTTTAGCAGCTTCGTCAATCGTCATTTCATGTTCCATCATTTACCCTCCACTACTAAGCTTTTTCAATTGGCGCAAAGGCAGCCAAAAGACGTTTTACTCCTTGACTTGGGAAAGCCACATCTAGTTCTAGATCCTTCGACGTCCCGCTTACTCGGACGACTGTTCCTAGACCCCATTTTTTGTGTTTGACTTTATCTCCAGGTTTCCAGCTGTTATTTTCCCCTCCAGTAGCACTTTTAGAGGGAACAACCGCTGTCTCTGGCTGTTTATAGCTATATGCTGTTTTTTTAGCGAATACAGGTGTTTTTTTAGGCGTAGGACGCATGCCTTCGATTTCCAGTAACTCCTGATCGATTTCTTCTACAAAACGAGAAGGTCGGTTATATTGCGTCCGTCCATATAATGTTCTGGAGAAAGCATTTGTTAAATACAACGCTTCTTCTGCTCGCGTGATCCCCACATATGCGAGACGGCGTTCTTCCTCCAGTTCGCTTTCTTCCATCAATGCTCGAGATAAAGGAAAAACCCCCTCTTCTAGACCAATCAGGAATACAACTGGAAATTCTAATCCTTTGGCTGCATGCAAAGTCATCAATGTCACTTGGGAAGCATCTTCTTCTAAATTGTCAATGTCGGAAACAAGTGCCAGATCATTTAAGAAGACCGTTAGTTTTTCTTCTGGTGCATCAGCGTCTTCTTCATTTTGCTGTTCGAATTGTTTGTCGAATTCTTGTGTGACCGTTAAAAATTCCTCCAAGTTTTCGATGCGTGCTTGTGCTTCTAATGTATTTTGGATTTTTAAGTCTTCTAGATATCCGCTACGATCCAAAACCTCTTTCGTCAATTCTGTCACTGTCAAGTATGGGATCATCTGAGTGACTTCTTGGATCATCTCTCCAAATGCACCTAATTGCTGTCCTGCTTTTCCACCGATATTTGCCAGATCCACATTTTGCGCTGCTTCAAGCAGTGGCCATTCATGAAGAGAAGCAAAACTGCGTAGTTTTTCGATAGATCCTGGTCCGATGCCTCGTTTGGGCGAATTAACGATACGCTCAAAACTGATTGAATCTTGAGGATTTGCCAGCACATTCAAATACGCTAAAATATCTTTGATTTCTTTACGATCGTAGAACTTGTGCCCTCCAACCATTTTATAAGGAATATTTGCTTTCAACAGAGTTTCTTCCATTACACGAGATTGTGCGTTCGTCCGGTACAAGATGGCAAAGTCGCCGTAATTCCGATGATTGCTTCGAATCTCTTCTTGCATCCGGTCTACGATAAAACGGGTTTCGTCTCGTTCATTATCTGCACGGTAGTAAGTGATCTTGTTTCCTTCTTTGTTTTCTGTCCACAAGTTTTTTGGTTTTCGATTGCTATTGTTTTCAATGACTTGGTTTGCTGCGCTAAGGATGTTTTTCGTGGAGCGATAGTTTTGTTCTAGCAAAATTACTGCAGCATCTGGATAATCTTTTTCAAAATCCAAGATGTTCTGCATATCTGCACCGCGCCAGCCGTAAATACTTTGATCTGCATCTCCCACGACGCACAGGTTCCTAAATCTACCTGCCAATAAATTGACTAGCGTATACTGTGCGTGATTTGTATCTTGGTACTCATCTACATGAATATAATGGAATTTGTTTTGATAATACGTGAGTGAATCAGGATGTTCTTCAAATAATCGAATCGTATTCATGATCAGGTCGTCAAAGTCCATACATTGATTATATTGAAGCTCTTTTTGGTAAGCAGCATAACATTTTGCCGCAATCTCTTCGTAATAACTGCCTTGCATTTTTGCAAAATCCTGAGGGGTCTGCAGGCTGTTTTTTGCTTGAGAGATTGTTCCTAATATACTTCGAGGATCATATTTTTTCGGATCAATGTTCAGTTCTTTTAGTATCCGTTTCATCAAGGTCAGCTGTTCAGAAGAATCGATGATTGTAAAGTTCCGGTTATACCCGATAAAATCAACATCTCTTCTTAAAATACGCACACACATCGAGTGAAAAGTCGATACCCAGACATCTTCGCCTCCAGATGCAAGAATCGCATTGACACGTTCTTTCATTTCTTTTGCAGCCTTATTGGTAAAAGTAATCGCTAGGATGTTCCAAGGATTGACTTCTTTTTCCTCAATCAAATAGGCAATGCGGTGTGTCAGCACTCTCGTCTTTCCACTTCCTGCACCTGCCATTAGCAGTAATGGTCCGTCAGTGTGAAGAACAGCTTCTTTCTGACGGGGGTTCATCCCGTTTAATAATTCAGCTTTGGATGACATTAACAACATCCTTTCTTTTATCAATCTTGTTAATTATAGCATTTTCTTGGCTTTCATTAAACTAGCTAGTTCAAAATCATTTGTTTCTTTTTATGGATTTTTCCTTGTCAATTCGTTGATTTCGCGCTAAATTAAAAGAAAGCGAGGCGTTTGAATGGAAAAAAAAGGAAAAATCAAGAAATTAGATAAGACTCAGATATATTTTATTCTAAAAGGAATATTTGTTGGACTGCTGACAGGAATCGTCGTTAGCCTGTTTCGATTATCTATCGAAAAGCTAAGCGATTTAGTTCGAAGTATCTATGAAATGAGTCGGGAACAGCCGATTTACTTAATTGGCCTAGCTATTTGCTGCATCCTTGCAGCATTTTTCGTGGGTTATCTGGTCAAAAATGAACCGGATATCAAGGGAAGCGGGATTCCACAAGTAGAGGGACAGCTTCGCGGGGAATTATCAATGAACTGGTTCTCTGTTTTATGGAAAAAGTTCATTGGCGGTGTACTTTCAGTTGGTGCGGGCCTTTTTCTAGGTAGAGAAGGACCTTCTATACAGCTTGGCGCATCCATTGGACAAGGAGCTGGACAATTGTTTCGGAGTCCATCTTCAGAAGAAAAGATTTTAATTTCTAGCGGTGCAAGTAGCGGACTTGCAGCAGCATTCAATGCTCCTATCGCAGGATTACTCTTTGTTTTAGAAGAAATCCATCACTCCTTTTCTCCACTTGTTTGGCTGACATCATTTGCTTCAGCAATCACTGCTAACTTCGTCTCTCTTTACTTTTTCGGCTTGAGACCTGTTTTATATCTAGGTGACCTTCCTTCTTTGCCGTTGAAATATTATGGTTCCTTAGTGATCTTAGGAGTACTTCTAGGCATCTTAGGTTTTATTTATCAGAAGGTCTTGCTGGCTTTGCCAAAATTTCACAACCGATTGCCTTTACCAGCTTATTTTCACGGGTTCGTTCCTTTCTTGCTGATTTTGCCAATTGGTTATTTATGGCCTAGTACTCTAGGCGGAGGCAATCAAATCGTTTTAGCTTTTGGACATGCTTCCTTGCCAATCATTATGATTATCGGTTTGTTTGTTCTTCGATTCGTTTTTTCCATGATTTCTTACGGTGGGGGTCTTCCAGGGGGGATTTTCCTTCCGATATTGACATTGGGGGCTTTAATCGGTAGCTTTTATGGAAACATTATGGTTGATTTCGGGATGGATCCAATCTACATCAAGGATTTTGTCGTTATTGCCATGGCTGGTTATTTCACAGCGATTGGAAAAGCACCGCTGACAGCAATTATTTTAGTGACAGAAATGGTTGGCTCTCTTAATCATCTGATGCCTTTAGGATTGGCTGCTCTTGTTGCTTATATCGTCAATGACCTTCTCGGCGGTAATCCAATTTACGAATCATTATTGGAACGTCTACTTGGAAATACTCAGACCGCCTCACTAAAAGGTGCAAGGACAACTTTTGATTTTCCAGTAACGGCAGAGAGTTCTTTAGACGGATTAATGGTACGAGACTTCAATTGGCCTAAAAATATGCTGCTAATCTCTATACGCAGAGGAAATCAGGAAATCTTGACTCACGGTGATACGATCATGAATGTAGGAGATATTTTGGTTATCTTGACTGATGAAGCAAACTTGCCAAGAATCAAGCAGGAAATCGAGGCTAAATCTTCTATCACAAATTTGAAGCAATCATTTTAACGAACATGGAAAAACTATTTTACAACAACTATTCATCTACACTACTTGATTCTATATGATTCTATAAAAAAAGAAGAGGCTGGGAAAACCCAGCCTCTTCTTTTTTATTTCTATGCTTCTGCTACTGCAGGAGCTTTTCTCAATAAACCATAAATCACACCAGATACGACTGCTCCGATAGCAATAAACACCAAATACATGACCGGGTGACTCAGTAAGAATACAACGAAAATCCCGCCGTGAGGAGCCAGTAATTTGATTCCGAAAGCTCCGACTAATCCGCCAGTTAAAGCAGAACCAATAATAAAACTTGGAATGGCACGAATCGGGTCAGCTGCTGCAAATGGAATCGATCCTTCCGTGACAAACGATAGTCCCATCACGATGTTCGTCAAACCAGCATCTTGATCTGTTTTGCTGAATTTATTCTTAAACAAACGTGTAGCAACGAAAATTGCCAATGGAGGTACCATTCCTCCAGCCATAACAGAAGCCATCACGACACTTCCGCCAGTTGCAACAGTCGTAGCTAAAGTTGCTGTACCAAACACATAAGCGGCTTTGTTGATTGGACCGCCTAAATCTGCCGCCATCATTCCAGCTAATAATGCACCAAGTAAAGCAGCATTCGAACCACTCATACTTGTCAAGAAACCGTTCAATGCATCATTGATTGCTTTCATAGGGACATTGACCAGCAACATCAAGAAACCAGTAATCAGTAAGCCAAACACTGGATAAAAGAGGATCGTTTTAATTCCATCCAATGATTTTGGTAAGTTCTTGAATAATTTACGTAAAAATACGATGACATAACCAGCTAAGAATCCACCAATCAGTGCACCTAAGAATCCTGCACCGCCTGTATTAGCTAATGCACCAGCAGCAAATCCAACGATCAAACCAGGGCGGTCACCGATACTTGAAGCAATAAATCCTGCTAATACCGGCAGCATGAAACCAAATGCAGCTTGTCCGATTTGGTTGAACCAGCTAGCAGCTTGATTGTAATTCCCTAGATTTGATAATTGATCATGTGGCACGCCAATAAATTGGTCGATCATGAAAGAAAGCGCAATAGCGATTCCTCCACCAATAACGAAAGGTAACATGTGTGATACGCCGTTCATCAAATCTTTGTAAATTCTTTGTCCGATAGTACCATCCGCATTTCCTTCTTCTGAACTGCTTTCTTTTCCATCACCATGGAATACTGGTGCAGTACCACTAAGGGCTAGATTGATCAACTCTTCTGGTTTACGGATACCATCACTGACAGGACGATTGATCAGTTCTTTTCCGTCAAAGCGATTCATCTCTACTTTTTTGTCTGCTGCAACGATTACACCTTCTGCACGGGCGATGTCTTCAGCAGTCAATCGGTTTTTGATTCCTTCTGAACCGTTCGTTTCGACTTTGATCTCCACACCCATTTCTTTCGCTTTTTTCTTCAAAGCATCTTCTGCCATGTAAGTGTGAGCGATCCCTGTTGGACAAGCTGTAACGGCAACAACGAATTTTCTTTCTGGATGAGCAGAAGCTTCTGCAGCTTGTGTTTCTTGTTCTGCTTTTTCTTCTGCTTCTTTTTGCTCTTCAGCTGTTTGGAACAAGTCTTGGACTTCTTCTGGTGTATTTGCTTCTTTTAATTTTCCTACGAAATCTGCATCAATCAGCAATCGAGATAGTGCTGCTAATGCTTGCAAATGTGTGTCGTTTGCGCCTTCTGGAGCTGCGATCATGAAAAACAGATAAGTTGGCTGTCCGTCTAAGGCTTCATAATCTACTCCTTTTTGGCTTTTTGCGAATAAAACTGTTGCTTCTTTAACTGCACTGTTTTTCGCGTGAGGCATGGCGATTCCATCACCAAGACCTGTAGAAGTTTGTGCTTCGCGGGCTAGAATTCCTTCTTTATATGTTTCGATATCGGAAATCCGGCCGGCATCAAACATTTTTTGGACCATTTCATCGATTGCGCCTTTTTTATCAGTCGCTTGCAAATCCATGATCATCGCTTCTTTGACCATTAAATCCTTGATATTCATGATTATCCTCCTTGAAACTAATCAATTTTTGTGATTTCAACTTCTGGCAGCAACTCATCAATCAATTCGCGAGCTGCCAAGTCATCAGAAAAAGCTGTTGCGCTTCCGCAAGCAACTCCCCATTTAAAGGCTTCGATTGGATCTTTCGTACGGCTGTAAGCCCCAATAAAGCCAGCAATCATTGAATCCCCTGCACCTACTGAATTTTTCAATGGGCGAACTAATACATTCGTTTTATAAGTTCCTTGTTCCGTGAAGAGCAAAGCACCGTCTCCAGCCATTGAGATCAGCACATTCTGTGCCCCTTCAGCTAGTAATTTTTTCCCATACGGAATGATTTCTTCTACAGATTGGAAGGTTGTGTTGTAAAGCTCAGCTAATTCGTGATTGTTTGGTTTGATCAACAACGGTTTCTTAACAAGTGCATTTTTTAGGTCATCACCTGTTGTATCAATCACGAAATCTGCACCTTTTTCTCGAATGATATCAATCAGTTCTTGATAAAATCCTTTTCGCAGGCTAGCTGGCGCGCTTCCTGACAATACGACGATATCTCCTTGTCCTACTGTTCCTAATGCTTGCTTCAACTCATCGATTTCTTCATCTGAAATAGATGGGCCTAAGCCATTGATCTCAGTTTCAGTGTCTGATTTTAGTTTGATATTGATTCTTGTATCTTCTTTTACGGTTGTGAACAAAGACTGGATTTGTTCTTTTTCAAGCCACTTCGAAATAAATTCGCCAGTGAACCCTCCTAAAAACCCTAGTGCTGTAGATTGAGAATCGATCCGTTTCAAAATACGGGAAACATTGATCCCTTTTCCTCCAGGTAACTTGAAGTCTTCCTTCATTCGGTTCAAATCGCCTAGTTTTAACCCATCTACGCGTACGATATAATCAATTGATGGATTAAGTGTTACTGTGTAAATCATTGTATTGCCTCCTTAATTGTTGTCTTTTCACGGAATTCATTAACGAATTCTAATGGACAACGCTCGGTTATGATCGTGGCTGCTTCCAAAGGTGCAACAGAGGTGAAGGACAACTGGTTGAATTTGGTATGATCAATCAATACAAATGTCTCTTCGGAATTTTTCATGGCTAAACGTTTAACAGCTGCCTCTTCTGGATCCGGAGTCGTGAATCCTTGTTCAAGATGGGCACCGTTCATTCCCATAAATGCTTTATTAAAATGAAAATTTTTTAGTTGTTCTATCGCATTAGATCCTAAAACAGCATTAGTTGCCAGCTTTATCGTTCCACCTAAAATAATGGTAGCAAGCTCCAAATCAACTAAATTTGCCGCATGTTGAACGGAATTTGTCACTACTGTGATCTGTTTTCCTTGCAGAAAAGGAATCATTTCTAACGTAGTAGAGCCAGCGTCTAAATAAATGACATCTTCGTCATTAATGGTTTCAGCTGCCGATTTGGCGATTTGCTGTTTTTCGTGAACGTTTTTGAGTGATTTTTCACTCATATTCTGCTCAAAATTCAATAATTGCTCTTTCTTAGCTCCGCCATGAACTCTTTCTAGAAACCCACTATTCTCCAGCTCTTGTAAATCACGTCTTATCGTTGATTCAGAAGCATTCAAAAGGTTTACAAGATCTTGTGATTTCACGATTTTCTGCTGTTCAAGCAAGTCTAGGATTTTTTGTCTGCGTTCCTCTGTAAGCATTTTCACGATCACCTCAATACAAATAATAGCATATTTTTTTTCTACTCGCAATATAAATCAGTCAAAAACGTTCATAAAAATTATAAATCAGTCAAAAAAAATAAAAAACCAGTCAGAAAGACTGGTTTTTTATTTTTTTGTCTATCATCAAGCCGTTTTATCGTTTTTTATTTTCGCTTCTTGTTTTTTTCATATAAACAGAAGCAGGTTTTCTTTCCTTATGAAGAAGATAATAATAAAGTCCCATCCCGCCAAACATGACCAAAAAACCGATGACTGATCGAATAGGAAAATTAGGAACAAAAAAGAGACAGACGGATAATAATGATGCCGGAACCATTATTCGATAATAGAGTTGTTTATCCATTTTCTTCACCTCATATTTTTTGTAAAGTAATCAATTGTTCTAATTCTCGGTAATCTAAAAATTGCACACGCAGATGCTGCTCACCTTTCTTGACATCGAATTGGATACTTCGCCGCTTTTTCTTTATTCGTTTGAAGGTAACATCAGAGAGTCTATGTTTGATTTCCTTTAACGGTAATTCTGACAGGGATTCTGAAGGAACATAGATTCTTAAGGATAAAAGATACTCTTGATATTTTTCATCTGTTACCTCTACTTCTAGATATTCCCTAATATAATAACAATAAGCTTCGATTCCATTATCCAAAGCAACAGTCGGATCGATAACTTTATAGCACATCATGCGTGATCGATTCTCGTCAACCCAAGGAAAATACGCCTGAGCATTTAGTGTTCCGCGAACACGCCTTTCTTTATAATCTCCTTGTTGGATATCATAACTTTTTGTTACAAAAAATGAAGCATTCTTTTTAGGAACAGGTTGCATTTGTGCATTCTGATACTGGACAGATTGGATCGTATGGTCAGTGTAAATGTATTCAACGAATGGCGGTTTCAATAAACCGACACCATTGTCCCAAGCAAGATGATCAAACCCAAGCTGGTCCCTAAAATAGGATTGAAACATTTGATTGTTTGGCTTTTGCCAGTTAAAGGGGTCTCGATAAAGCTGGATACATATGACTTCGTTTTCTAATTCCTTCACTTTTTCTACTTGTTGGATGTCGAGAAAAATCGGTTTAGGGATGATTTGATGATAATAGCGACTATAATACATTTCCCAACACGAAGTGAAACATAAACCTTGGTAAAAAAGATCGTATCCTGGAAATTGGTTGCAATCGACTACTACTTCCCCGTTTTGTTGTTTCATTTTAGGTAAATGTTCGATTTCATCCTTTTTCTCAAACAATAGCCGTTGAGAGATCTGTTTTGTATTGTGATAGATAAACTCGCTATAAGCTCGCATATAGGCGAACACCCCATGAGCAATCATTTTTTTCTGAATGAAGTCTCGAATCAAAAATTGCTTTTCTTTGAAAACAGAGATAGACAATACATTTTTTATCAATAATTGATTATCTTCCAAGCGAAAACTACATTCGTTCTCGTCATTTCCTACAACTAACCAACTTTCGTCTCTTACCGATGCTAGCATTATTTTTTCTTGAAGCTTTCGAAGATCATACGGATCCGCTTGTTGTGTGAAAGAGCGGATAAATGTTGGCTGGATCAACAGACGTGTCAAAATAGCCCAATCGCTTATTTCCTGTTTTTTTTCTTCTTCATTTAAGTCTGTGAGCTGGATAGTCATCAATAATTTATCTTCGCCAATCATTTCCTCACCTCTTTCAAATCTTTTTATAATTTAATTATAACCAATGATAAAGAAAAACTAAAACTTTATGTCTTAGAAACCAATTTGGACGATTACATGATAGACTAAGTAAAAAGAAACAAAGAGGTGTTTACAATGGGGTTGAAATTTGAACGTACAGATAATTTAGATAAACTTTTCGAATCATTTGCTGTCGATCCGGAAAAAACAGTTGCACCAAAAGAAGAGATCGATCGATTTCTAAAACCACAGCCACAAAATGAAAAGAAAAAAGACAAGAAACAAAAGTAAGTTAAGCTCAAAAAAAGACTTACCAGCCAAACTTTTATGAAAGAGTTTGACTGGTAAGTCTTTTTTATTCTTTTTATGATTCAATTGCTTGTTCGATTGCTGCCCACGCTTCTTCTTTTCCCTGTTTTGTAACGGAAGAAAAGAGAATAAACGTGTCATTGCGATCAAAATCCAACGCTTTTTTGATTTCGCTCTCATGCTTGTTCCATTTACCACGAGGGATCTTATCTGCCTTAGTGGCAACAACAATTACAGGGATATCATAATACTTCAAAAATTGATACATCTGGATATCTTCTTGAGAAGGCTTATGACGCAAATCTACTAAAGAAACGACCGCACGTAGCTGGTCTCTAGTCGTTAAATATGTCTCGATCATCTTTCCCCATTTTGCTCGCTCAGTTTTGGATACTTTTGCATACCCATATCCCGGAACATCGACAAAATGTAATGCGTTCTCGATCAAATAAAAATTCAATGTCTGGGTCTTTCCTGGCTTACCGGAAGTACGGGCTAAATTCTTTCGATCAATCAATGTGTTGATAAAAGAAGATTTCCCTACATTTGATCGTCCTGCCAGAGCTATTTCTGGCAATTGTGTATCTGGATATTGTTTTGGTGCCACTGCACTTATGATAATTTCAGCTTGATGGACTTTCATGGTCTCTCTCCTTAACAAGGTGATGAATAAAGCAAGCGGCTGTCGCAAAAGCCAAAATGACTTTTACGGCAGCCTCTTTTCATCAACCCGCTTTTTTCTCTGAATCTTTATAGATTACTGTTGGCTCACCAGACAATTCAGCTGCTTCTTTTGTGATAATCACTTTTTCGATGTTTTCATTTGAAGGGATATCAAACATCACATCCATCATGATTTCTTCAATGATGGAACGAAGTCCTCGAGCACCGGTATTGCGTTCGATTGCTTTTTTCGCAATGGCTCTCAACGCTTCAGGTTCGAATTCAAGTTCGGTATTATCTAGAGAAAGAAGTTTTTGATATTGTTTGACTAGCGCATTTTTCGGCTCAGTCAAGATCCGTACCAGATCATCTGTTGTCAATTTCTCTAAAGCTGCCATAACAGGTAATCGTCCGATAAACTCAGGGATCAATCCGAATTTTAGTAAATCTTCAGGAATGATATGCTGCATGACACTTTCGTCTTCAGAAAGTTTTTGGTTTTGTGTACCAAATCCAATCGTCTTTTCGCCCATACGATTCTTCACAATCGTTTCGATGCCATCAAATGCACCACCTACGATGAACAATATGTTCGTCGTATCAATCTGAATAAATTCTTGATGTGGATGTTTACGTCCGCCCTGAGGTGGCACACTTGCAACAGTTCCTTCTAGAATTTTCAGCAAGGCTTGTTGGACACCTTCGCCGGAAACGTCACGAGTAATAGATACATTTTCGCTTTTACGCGCAATTTTATCGATCTCATCAATATAGATGATCCCTTTTTCTGCAAGTTCCACATTGTAATCAGCAGATTGAAGCAATTTAAGCAAAATGTTTTCTACATCTTCCCCCACATAACCAGCTTCTGTCAAACTTGTCGCATCTGCGATTGCAAAAGGTACATTCAATGTTTTTGCTAATGTTTGTGCTAAAAATGTTTTACCAGACCCTGTAGGTCCGATCAAGCAGATATTGCTTTTTTGCAGTTCAACATCATCTGTGTTTTCTTGTGCTTGCTGATTGACACGTTTATAGTGATTGTATACGGCAACAGCTAACGAGCGTTTTGCGCGATCTTGTCCAATCACGTAGTTATTCAATACTTCAAGAATTTCTAGTGGTTTAGGGACTTCAGTGAATTCGCGTACAGCTTCTTCATAAAATTCTTCATCAATGATTTCTTTACATAGGTCGATACATTCATTACAGATGTAGACCCCTGGACCAGCTACGATCTTTTTCACTTCTTCTTGGGTTTTCCCGCAAAAAGAACAGCGTACGGTCTCATTGCTACTTGGATTGTCATACATGGTCTTCACCCCTTAACTTGCAAAAAGTATGCAAGAAACTATCAAAGACTTTACAGTCTTTTACTATCATAACATAGTTTAGTAAAAAGAAAAAGTGTTTAACAAAGGATCAACTGACCTATACCTTTGCATTTTTTACTCTTAACAAAAAATAAGGAACTGTGACAAAATCGTGTCACAGTCCCTTATTTCGAATAAACAATTTTCTAGAAGTAGCTTCTTCAGAAATGATTTATTACTTGATTTCTATTCTTTCGCTTCTGTCGCTGTACCTGTGATCAATTCGATTGCTTTTTTCATTGTCACATCATGTTCCAGCATATCTTCTGTCAACACGCGTTTGATTTGTTCGATTGGCATGTTGTATGTTTCTGATAATTCTTGGATTTCTGCATTGATTTCTTCTTCTGTTGCTTGAAGATTTTCAGCAGCTGCAATTGCTTCGATCACAAGATTTGTTCTTGTGCGCATTTCTGCTTCACCTTCGAATTGTTTATGCAAGTCTTCTTCTGTAGAACCAGTTAATTGATAGTACATTTCAGGAGAGATACCTTGACGTTGCATGTTGTTCAAGAATTCGTCCATTGAACGATGTACTTCATCATGAACCATCACGTGTGGCAATTCAACGATTTCTGCGTTTTCAACAGCCATACGGATCGCTGCTTCATCTTTTGCATCGTCCGCTGCTTTTTCTTTTGTTTCTACTAATTCTTTGCGATATTTTTCTTTCAATTCGTCTAATGTTGATACTTCGTCATCAACATCTTTTGCGAATTCGTCATCTAATTCAGGCACTTCTTTTGCTTTTACTTCATGGATTGTCACTTTGAAGACTGCTTCTTTTCCAGCAAGATCTTCTGCTTGATAATCTTCTGGGAAAGTTACATTTACATCTAGACTTTCACCTGATTTATGACCAACTAATTGATCTTCAAAACCTGGAATGAATGAGCCTGAACCTAATTCAAGTGAGTAATTTTCGCCTTTTCCGCCATCAAACGCTTCGCCATCTACAAAGCCTTCGAAGTCGATTACTACTGTATCGCCATTTTCAGCTGCAGCATCTTCTTTGATAACTAATTCAGCTTGTGCTTCTTGTTCACGTTTGATACGTGCATCCACGTCAGCATCTGTTACTTCACGGTCTTGTTTTTCAACAACTAGATCTTTATATTGTCCTAATTTTACTTCTGGTTTCACTGTTACTTCAGCAGTGATTACCCAGTCTTGACCTTTTTCCATGCTTTCAACATCGATTTTTGGTTGAGAAACAGGATCGATGCCAGCTTCTTTGACAGCAGCTTCATAAGCTTCTGGTAATACAGCATTCAATGCATCTTCATATAAAGCTTCTTCACCGTACATACGGTTGAATACTTGACGAGAAACTTTCCCTTTACGGAATCCAGGTACGTTCAAGCTTTTTTTCACTTTATTAAACGCAGTTGTTAATCCTTTTTGGATTTCGTCTTGCGCAATCGTAAATTTTAAAACACCATCATTCGTGCCTTTTTTTTCAAATGTTGCAGTCATTTAATTCCCTCCGAGTTTAGAAATTCATTTTATACATCAAAAACGTTTCATGCATACCTTTAAATAGTACACTAACCCTTTCAAATTGTAAACATATTGAATGGATAGAATCCTTGTTTTTCATAACATTTTTATCTTTTTCACTGATAAAATCTAATGGAAGAAGATCATTTGCTGCAAAATTTTTTCTCTTTTTTTTAAAAAATCTTGTTTTTCATCTTCTGTACCTTCATACATCGTTTTTCCTGTACACGCCTCTACAGTCAGTTGAAACCAGCGCTTCGGGTCTTCGATGTATGTATCATAGACAGGATAAACAATTGCAGATTGCAACGTGAATTCTTCTTTTAACACGGAACTAAGCAGCGCATCTTCATTCCCGTAACGATCTGAAAATACACATAATTGCTGGTAACTTGCCTGCTGCTGCGGCTTTGGCAGATCTTTTGGTATGACTTTGACTAACTTTTCTTCAATCGTCAAATAGAAAACAGGATGGCATTCGTTCAATTGCCTAAGTGTCTCCAGTAATTTTGCCCTTGCTAAAATATGGACCTCTGGCGATACAATAAGTTTACTCGCTGTTTGGATAAACTCATGATAAGGAAGCTGTTCGATCTCATCAATAGACGCAAGCTGACGTGCAGGTTCCAACGAAGGAAGTTCCTCCGATTTATTGTGGAGTGCCTTGATCTTCTGCCTCTCCATTTGTCCGGATAATTCTTCTGCAAATTGGATTTTTTCAATGACCCGCTGCTCGAAAGCTTCATAAAAATCTGTACTTGCTATCAATTTTCTAGCATATAAAAAATCTTGTGTACTGATTAACAAGTCAAAATAAAATTCAGCAAACTCCTCATTTTGAAGATACTGTTTTTCATGCAAGAGTGCTTGCTTCAATGCTTCTTTTTTCTCGTCCAACTCGTAAAGACAAAAAACAAGCAGGCTATTAGCCTCAAAGCTTTCTTTCAACTCGTAAGCTCGTTGAAATAATTCTTTTGCCTGCTGATATTGCTGGTTTGCTAGTGCTTGTTGTGCCACTCGCATTAAATTCTCATATTTTTCTGGAAAATCAATCGGCTTCACGCAGTGTCCTCCTCTTGCTCATGTTCAGCTCATGTTCAATAGTAGCAAAACAAAAAAAGCATGACAATTAAAAATAACTGAAGCACCCTCTAAAAGCTAGATTTTAGATCTGACTTTTAGAAGGTGCTTTCAACTGTTACTGCTTTTTATTGCTCATCAGCTGTTGACTTCCTGGTTGAACGCTTTGATCAGATTGATCGTAACAACACTTGTATTAGTGAAAAAATCGCCCAGATGTTGCTTTTTCTGATTAAAGACTGCTGGAAGATACCCTAACATCAGCAAAGGAAATTTTAGAATGAACCGGCAAGCACCTTCTCTAACTAAAACGGTTGACCAGCTAAGTTCTTCTTCATCAAAGCTGATGACTCGAATACCAAAGATCATTTTCCCAATCGTTTGGCCATGATTGAATTTCGTCAATAAAATAAAATACGCTAGATAAATAAGTAAGGCTGTGAATCCGTAGAGACTCAGATAAGAATCTGAAAAATTAAGCCAACCTAGATTTTTGGCAATACCAAGTGTTAAACGCGTAATAGCTCCGATACACAAAAGATCGACCAAGAAGGCAAACATTCGGATAAAAAAACCTGCATAGAAATACTTAGGAAAATCATTTGCTTTTGGCGGTTCATTTCTTGTGTCCGTATACTTTTTCCATTTACGTTGTTTCTTTTTGATTTCTTCGGGCGTCAAAGGCTCTCTTTCAAAAGAGCTCAGTACCTTTTGGGAAAAGTTGGAGTCAGATCCTACAGCAGGCTGCTGTTGCTTATCTTTTTCTTGTTCCTTATTTTCATTTGAAAGCTCTGACATGCTTACTCACCTCCGTAATAATACATTGCTTTTGGTGATTCCGCTGTCCCTAGATTCTCAAGAACGGATAAGATCTGACTAGTCTCAGAAGGCTTCAATCCCTGGAATTCTGCTAGTTTACTTCCTAACCATGTACTAGCAAACCCAGATGGCGTGGAAGAATATTCTACTAGTTCCGCATCTTCAAGCTGTTGTTCCTTTCGCATAGCTTTTAAAGCATCTTCAGGAAATCCCAATTCATCGACTAAACCTACTTCTTTTGCTTGGACACCATCATAAATCCTTCCATCAGCAATTTTTTTGACTTCTTCTTCAGATTTATTCCGTCCCTCGCTGACGATTGCTACAAAACGACTATATGCGCTGTCGATATATGCTTGAAGCACCGCTTCTTCTTCTTTTGTCTCTGGTCGCGTTCCTGAACCCATATCTTTCAACGCTCCGCTTTTAACTGTTGTATCTTCCACACCCAGTTTTTCTAGAAGTCCTGAATAATTCAATCCTGACATGATCACACCAATTGAGCCGGTCACTGTTTCTTCTGTTGCAAAGATTTTATCTGCTTGAGCAGAAATATAGTAGCCACCGCTAGCTGCCATGTTTTTCATGCTGACATACATTGGGATATCATGTTCTTTACGAATCGTATCCAATTTCTTAGCGATTTCCGCACTTTCGTAGACACCGCCACCAGGAGAATTTACTTCTAAAAAGATACCTTTGACTGTTGGATCTTCTTCAATCGCCTTCAGTTGTTCCATAAAATTTTTATGATTGTAACCTTCAGAAGCAAATAAACCTGAAGACCCTCCCGCAGCAATCGTTCCATCTACTGATAATTTTACGATTTTTTGCGTACTGTCTCCCTCTTCCAACACATTTGGAGCTAGTTCTTCATCCCCATATAACCAACTGTTCAATCCCTCAATTTGATCGTTTTCCTGAGGCTTAGTCAAACTAGCTGAAACTAACGAAACCACAAATAATCCTGCAGCAATCAGAACTGCTGCCCAACGTCTTTTATTCATTCTTTCTCCTTTCTAATACAAGTTTTTTATGACGATCACAGTTTCTGACTGCTCAGAAGTGTCGAACCGCTCTGCTTTTTCTTCCCGCGCATACCCGGAAAACGACTCTTTTGTCAATTCATCTTCTACCGTAAACTCACGAGCTTGAGCAACTTCCAAGGCATCAGGTGCGATTTCTTGGATGCTATCCCAGCCAGTATCTAAAAATATTTTCGTATCATCTGATACACCAGCTGATGCTTCGAATTTGGACAATTGTTTTTTTAACATTCCCAGTGTCATGATCTCAATTTTTGAATCCATTTTTACTCCTCCTCTATCCGATTACTTTCTATTGTACCGAACTCCTGAAAAAGATGATAGATAAAAACCCATTATTTTTTGACATAAAAAGGACATTTGACAAAGAATTTGATATATACCAATTTATTTTTTATTCTTTTTTTGTTGACAAGAACATTCGCAAAAGGTTATGATTTTAAATGTTTCCAGATAAAAAACAAAAAGGAGGATAGTTATACCTTTTAGGATAGCGCCAGGTCTGTGTAAACAGATGACGAGGAGAGGGTTTATCGAAAGATTCGGCGGATGGCCCTAGGGACTGCACTCTACAGAAAATCCACAAAAAATGTCTGCAAAGATAAAACAAAAGGATTTTCCTGCAGCTGGAAGCATTCATACGAATTCATTATAGAAAGTAGGATGTTTTTTATGTGCGGAATTGTTGGAATGATTGGATTAAAAAATGTAACACCAGGATTGATTGACGGTCTAGAAAAATTAGAATACCGTGGTTATGATTCAGCTGGTATCTTTGTCTCAGATGGCACAACTGATTATCTGGTCAAAGCACAAGGCAGAATTCAAAATTTGAAAAACAAAATAAATATTGATACTACAGGAAATATAGGTATTGGTCATACACGATGGGCAACTCACGGGCAACCTTCTGAAGAAAACGCCCATCCACATACTTCCCAAAGTGGACGCTTCGTGCTCGTTCACAACGGCGTAATCGAAAACTTTGAAGAACTTAAAATTGCTTATTTAGCAAATGACCACTTTATTGGTGAGACCGATACTGAGATTATCGCTCATCTAATTGAAACTTTCGCGAAGGATACTACAACGCAAGAGGCGTTTTTAAAAGCTTTGCGGGTCATCAAAGGTTCTTACGCTTTCGCTTTGATTGATCGGACAGCACCTGATGTTATTTACGTCGCTAAAAATAAAAGTCCACTATTAATCGGACTCGGCGATGGATTCAATGTGATTGCCAGCGATGCAATGGCTATGCTTGCTCATACGAAGGAATTCGTTGAGATTGAAGATGAAGAGATGGTTACCGTCACATCAGAAAAAGTTATTATTCAAAATTTTGCAGGTGACATCGTAGAACGTTCTTCATTCGAAGCACAAGTAGATGCTTCAGATATCGAGAAAGGTACCTATCCTTTTTATATGCTGAAAGAAATCGACGAACAGCCTATTATCATGCGTCGTATCGCTCAAAAATACGTAACAGAAGACAATCGTGTCTCTCTTGATCAAAAGCTGGTCGATACATTGTCTGATAGCGATCGAATCTATATCGTTGCTTGCGGAACTAGTTACCATGCGGGGTTAGCAGGTAAACAGACTTTGGAAAAATTGACACAGATTCCTGTTGAGGTTCATTTAGCCAGTGAATTTGGCTATAACACACCTCTTCTTTCAAAAAAACCATTCTTTATTTTCTTGAGTCAAAGTGGCGAAACAGCAGACAGCCGCCAAGTGCTGGTAAAAATCAACCGTCTCGGCTACCCTTCACTTACGATTACAAATGTTGCTGGTTCTACTCTTTCGCGGGAAGCATCCTTTACACTGCTATTGCATGCTGGACCCGAAATCGCAGTAGCATCAACGAAAGCTTATACTGCACAAATAGCTGTACTAACTTTATTAGCCAAAGCTATCGGTGATAAAAAAGAATTTGAAACTTCTCTTGTATTCGATATCACTCATGAATTGAGTTTAGTTGCTAATGCGATGGAATCGGTCATCGCCCAAAAAGATTATTTAGAAGAGTTGGCAGAAGTATATCTCAGCGATACAAGAAATGCCTTTTACATTGGACGTGGTGCTGACTACAACGTTTCTCTTGAAGCTGCTTTGAAATTGAAAGAAATCAGTTATATCCAGGCAGAAGGTTTTGCCGCTGGCGAATTGAAACATGGAACGATTGCTTTGATCGAAGAAGGAACACCAGTGATCGGAATCATCAGTGAAGAAGTGACTGGTGCGCATACTCGAGGAAACCTGAAAGAAGTCGAAAGCCGTGGCGCTAAAACACTAGTTATTGTCTCAGAGGGATTAGAAAAGGAAAGTGACCAGCTGGTGCTACCAACTGTCCACCCTTATCTAACTACTCTAACCACAGTCGTACCGACTCAATTACTTGCATATTACGCAACGCTATTACGGGGATTCGACGTTGACAAACCACGTAATTTAGCGAAATCAGTGACAGTAGAATAATAAAAGAACAAGGACCAGTGTCAGACATCTGACACTGGTCCTTGTTCTTTTATTTTTTATGAAAATATCTCTTAATCCAGTCCGATTTCTTCTTTGACTACTGCCGCGATTTTATCGACATAGTAATTAACTTTCTCATCAGTAGGCGCTTCTGCCATCACTCGAAGTAATGGTTCTGTACCGGAAGGACGAACTAGGATTCTTCCTTCTGATCCCATTTCAGCTTCTGCCTCTTCAATCACTTTTTTGATTGCCGGAACATCCATCGCACCGTTTTTATCACTTACGCGGATATTCACTAATTTTTGCGGATAGATTGTTACCTCTGCTGCAAGCTCTGATAATTTCTTACCTGTCTGTTTCATGATATTCAGTAACTGAATTCCTGAAAGCATCCCATCTCCAGTTGTGTTAAAATCTAAGAAAATCATGTGCCCAGACTGCTCGCCGCCAAAGTTATAATCGTTTTTGCGCATTTCTTCTACAACGTAACGATCACCAACTTGTGTAACGACATCTTTCAAACCGATTCCTTCCACCGCTTTGTGGAATCCTAAGTTACTCATGACAGTCGTAACGATCGTATCTTTTTTCAATCGATTTTTTTCTGCCAAGTATTTAGCACAGATAAACATGATTTTATCACCGTCGACAATGTTTCCAAGTTCATCCACCGCAATAATACGATCGCCATCGCCATCGAAAGCTAGTCCAGCATCTGCTCCTTTTTCAACGACCATCTCAGCTAAACGTTCTGGATGGGTAGAGCCTACGCCGTCATTGATATTTAACCCGTCTGGATTTGTGCCCATTGTATAAAAATCTGTTTCAAGATCGGCAAACAAACGATTAACACTTGTTGAAGTTGCTCCGTTTGCTGCATCGACACAAATGGTCAAACCGGAAAGGTCACCGTTGATCGTTTGTACAAGGAATTGAGAATATTTCAATAAGCCTTCTGGAAATTCTTCTACAGTTCCCAATCCTTCAGCTGATGGACGAGGCAATTCATCCACTTCAGCATCTAATAATGCTTCAATTTCTAGCTCTTGGTCATCTACTAGTTTAAAACCATCTGCACCGAAAAATTTGATTCCATTATCTTGTGCTGGATTATGAGAAGCAGAAATCATGACCCCTGCGCTTGCTTTTTGCAAACGTGTCAGATAAGCAACACCTGGTGTAGAGATCACACCTAGCTGGAACACTTCGATACCCACCGATAAAAGTCCTGAAATCAGCGCTTCTTCTAACATTTGACCTGAGATTCTTGTATCCCGCCCTACTAACACGCGTGGGCGTTTTCCTTCTTCTTCATGCTGGCTTAGGACATAACCTCCGCACCGTCCCAGCTTAAATGCAAGTTCTGGCGTAAGTTCCTTGTTGGCTTCACCGCGTACGCCGTCTGTTCCAAAATATTTACCCATAGTTGTAAAATTACTCCTTTAACTTAATTTTCTGAGGAATTTGTTCTGCTCATTTGTGTTGATTCGCTTGTTTCTGATGTTTCTTCTGTACTTGTGGTCGAGCTGCTTGTCCCAGATTCCGAACTGGAAGAAATGGTTGTTGTCGATGGTTCCGTTCCTGAATCAGCAGATGAAATACTTCTACTCGTACTTGTATTTTCTTGTGTCCGACTGCTCGTCGAAGCAGAGCTACTGCTTGACGTTTGCAACACGGGTGTAATCTCCACACTAACTGATTCGGGCTTGATACTTAACCCCTCTTCTACTGGTATTTCAATTTTACGAGTTGTTCGATGATTGATACCTGAGACATTGATCGGTACAGCAATACTGTCACCGATCGATGCAAGCAAATCGCTAGAGCCGCTTACTTCTGCTTCCAGTTTTGAAAAACTGAAATCATAGCTTTCTACCCCGGCAGCTGGTGTTCCTTGCTGTATCCCATAAAGTCGTACCGACTTGCTTGGCTTGATCGAATCAGCTCTCACTGTTACTTGCACTGGATCAGAGACGATACTTAATACTTCCCCTGCTGCATTCAGCGCCTGTATTGGGACCTCACTATTAATCCCATCATCTGTGACCATCGAAGCGTCCACATCAGCTACTACTCGTTTGATTTCTGCCAATGTTTTGTCACCTGTAGTGATAGAGACTTTTTTAGGACTAACGGAAGTATCATCAAGTTCATATCCAGATGGTGTGAACGTTGAAGGAATCAACGTTTCCACATCGAAATCTTTTATTACCTTTTTCTCAACCGTTACTGTAATAGTCGATGGTTCGATCTTTGCTGTGACAGCACTGCTCAAATTTTGAATTTTTAGCGGAACTTCATGTGTTCCTTCGCCCAGCTTAGTGATATCTGCTGTGACGCGGAACATCCGTGTATCTTCGTTTGCCTCTGCATTCAACTGAACTCGGTTTGCACTGGAAAGTTTGACAGTCACTGCATTTTCATATCCATGCATATAGTAGCGCTTTGAATCATAAGAAATCTTGATCGGCACCCCCGTAACTGTTTGATTATACGCTTCATTTCCAGAAAGCGTATTTGGAACGGACTGGCCATTTGCATTGAAGTACAGCGCAATACTGAACAGCAATGCAATAAAACTGTAAAGAATGCTTGTCCGTTTCTCTTTTGAGATCATTTGCGATCCCCTCCCTTAGTCATACCGTCTAGGAAAGATTGAATCACGTTTTTCTTGTTTTTTGTTTTCTCTTCAGCAATTAGTTCTCTACGCAAGATTGCCAAATATTCTTGCTGGGATAAGCCAGCCATCAGTTCATTATCTAACGTGATGCTGACGTCCCCGGTTTCTTCAGAGACAACGATGGTAATCGCGTCACTGACTTCGCTTATACCGACAGCTGCCCGGTGTCGAGTCCCGAATTCTTTAGGGATCAACATACTTTCTGATAGAGGAAGATAGGCGCTTGCTACTGCGATCTTTCCTTCTTTTACAATAACTGCACCGTCATGCAGCGGTGTATTAGGAATAAAGATATTGATCAGCAGCTCCCCAGTGATATCTGCATCTAAAGCAATCCCTGTCTCAATATACTCATCTAATCCAGTATGACGTTCGATAGTGATCAACGCACCGATTTTTCGCTTGGACATATATTGGATGGCTTTGTCAAAAGACAAGATCATCTTCTCATCTTCCTGCTGTTCGCTTTTTGATTGTTTGAAAAGCGAACTGCGTCCAAGATGTTCCAGTCCTCTCCGGATTTCCGGCTGAAAAATCACGATAGCAGCTATCACCCCGTACGTAATGACTTGGTTCATCAGCCAAGACAAGGTGTGCAGACCAATGATTTCCGCTACGATTCGGATAACAATAAAAATAGCTACACCTTTCAGAAGCTGAATCGCTTTTGTGCCTCGCAGCAGTTGGATCAGTTTGTATACAAGATACCAGACAACCAGAATATCAAGTATGTTCACCAAAAAATTCAGAGAGAACAAGTCACCGGAAAACATTTGCTGCCAATAGTCCAAATTAAAAAGTTCCCCGATTTGAAATGACATAAAAAGCCTCTCTTCTCTTTTGAGATTTCCTCTCTAGTATATCATATGTTTTAATTTTAGAGGCTGATCTGCTCGTATTTTTCTTGAGAAAAACGCATAATTTTCAAGAAAATTGCAAGTATGCGTTTTATTTTTCTCTGCAATAAATATTTTTAAACTTCAGAGAATTATTCATTATATTTTTTCTGTTATTTTTCCTTTTTTTCTTTTGTAGCTTGTTCCATTTTTTTACGTCGTTCTGCTCTGGCAGCTCTTCTAGTAGCTCTTCTTTCTTCTGCTTCAAGGTCCGTCGTTTTTTCTTTTCTAGTCTTAACGGGTACATCGATAGATTCCTCTGGTTCAAGTCGTTTCTTGATTTTTTCTAATTCTCCCGTCAGTGCAGCATAGTTGTAAAAACGTGTTTTAGCGTCGTGGACAGTCTTTTCAAATAAAGCTTTTGCAAGATTTGGATTTGCGTTATCTAGCGAGGAAAAGCGAACTTGTTTCCTCATGAAATCAGGCATAGCAGAGAAATCAGGTTTTTTGTAGTCCAAAGTCATTGGGTTCTTGTTTTTTTCGACCATTGTAGGGTTATATCGATATAATGACCAATAACCAGAAGAAACAGCTTCTTTTGCTTCTTTAAGCGATTCTTTCATTCCGCCAAGCAAGCCATGTGTGATACAAGGCGTATAGGCAATAATCAGAGAAGGACCAGGATACTTTTCTGCTTCTTCAAATGCCTTGATCGTTTGCATTTGATTGGCACCTGAAGCAATTTGCGCCACATAAACATTTCCATATGTCATCGCCATCATTCCTAGATCTTTCTTTGAAGCATACTTTCCACTAGCCGAAAATTTAGCGATTGCCGAAGCTGGTGTTGCTTTTGAGGTTTGACCGCCAGTATTGGAATAGACTTCGTTATCCAAAACAAGGATATTCACGTCTGCTCCGCTGGCAAGTACATGATCGATCCCGCCAAAACCAATGTCGTAAGCCCATCCGTCTCCACCAATCATCCATTGGCTGTTTTTTACGAATAGATCCTTTCTCTTGTATATATCCTCCAGTTCAGGGAAAATTGATCGTTCGCTTTCGATCGCAGCTTGCAGTTTTGCTGCTCTTTGCTGCGTTCCTTCACTCTCAAACATGTGTACTAACCAGTCTTCCATCAATTCTCGTAGTTCTTCTGATACTTTTGGCAATACTTCTTTGATTGAACTTGCCAAAGCCTCGCGACGAGTCTGTGCCGCTAGAAGCATACCATAACCAAATTCAGCATTATCTTCCAATAAAGAATTTGACCATGCAGGCCCTTGACCACATTCATTGGTCGTATAAGGAGAAGCAGGAGAAGCACCGCCCCAAATAGAAGAACAGCCTGTCGCATTCGCGATCATCATTCGATCACCGAACATTTGTGTCAATAATTTTACATAAGGTGTTTCGCCACAGCCTGAGCAAGCGCCCGAGAATTCAAGAAGCGGTTGATTGAATTGTGTAGACAAGACAGTATTCTTTCCTTTGACTGGATTTGCTTTTTGTCTTAATGTCATTGCAAAAGCCCAATTCACAGCTTGTTCTTTCTGTTCTTCATAAGGCTTCATCACTAAAGCTTTTTCTTTTGCGGGACAAGCCTCTACACACAGACCACAACCTGTACAGTCTTCCACTGAAACTTGGATACGGTATTTTACGCCGTCTGCGCCTCGCATTTCTCTCACGATAAATCCTTCTGGCGCTTCTTCCATTTCCTCTTCATCTGCTAAAAATGGACGGATGGCAGCATGAGGACAAACAAAGGCACATTCATTACACATCGTACAGCGATCACTAATCCACTCAGGTACTTCTAAAGCGACGCCCCGCTTTTCCATAGAAGCCGTTCCTAAAGGCATTTCGCCAGTTGTCATTCCATTTGCTACAAGTGTACCAACAGAGAGTTGATTTCCTTCCTGTGCATTCACTGGTTCAAGTATTTCTTGTACATAACCAGTGTTCCTTTTATTGATTTTTTCAGGCATCTCCAACGTTCTCCAATGGTCTGGGATCGCGACTTGATGAAGCAGTTCGGTCGTCCGATCGATTGCTTGTATGTTTTTTTCTACGATAGCCATTGATTTATGTCCATAGCTTTTCAGGGCTTCTTCTTTTAGCAGCGGAAGCACCTCATCAAAAGGAATGATGTCAGCTAATTTAAAAAAAGCCGTTTCCATTGCCGTATTGATCCGGCGTCCCAAACCGACTTCTTGGGCCAATCTCATGGCATTGATCGTATAGAATCTAATGTTATTTTCAGCCAAGTAACGTTTTAATTTTAAGGGCAGATGCGTTTCTAATTGTTCGTCGCTCCAAAGAGTATTCAATAAAAAAATGCCACCTGGCTTCAATCCTTTGACCAAGTCATAGCTATGCAGGTAAGCTGGTGTGTGACAGGCAACAAGGTCCGCATGCTCGACAAGATACGCTGAACGTATCGGCGTATCTCCAAAACGAAGATGAGAGACAGTCAGACCGCCAGATTTTTTCGAATCATAATAAAAATAGCCTTGCGCATATTTATCGGTGTGATCTCCAATAATCTTGATAGCTGATTTATTTGCTCCAACTGTTCCGTCAGATCCAAATCCCCAAAACTTGGCCTGGAATGTTTGCGGTTCTGTCAAATCCAGACTTTCCTTTGGTTCCAAAGATTGATAAGTCACATCATCCACGATCCCTATGGTAAACCGTTTTTTGCGTATGCTTGGGTCTTTTTTCAATTCATCAAAAACTGCTGAGATTTGGTCGGGAGTCACATCTTTAGACCCCAATCCGTAGCGACCACCAATAACAGCCGGGCGAAGTTCAGAATCATATAACGCACTTTGAACGTCTAATAAGAGAGGTTCTCCACCTGCCCCTGGTTCTTTACTTCGATCAAGAACAGCAATTGTTTTTACTGTATGAGGCAACTTTTGCACGAATGTTTCCACTGGAAAAGGACGATAAAGATGGATATTCAAAAAACCTGTTTTCCGTCCGTTTGCATTCAAGTAATCAATCGTTTGTTCAATCGTCTGTGCAACTGATCCCATAGAAACAATGACTTCTTCCGCATCGTCTGCTCCGTAATAAGTCACCAAGTCATAAGAAGTTCCTCGTAATCGGTTGATCTCTTTCATATATTTTTGAACGATTTCAGGTAATTTATCATAATAGGGGTTGATCGTTTCCCGTTGTTGAAAATGGATGTCTGGATTCTGGTTCGTACCACTAACAGTCGGATGATTGGGATTCATCCCTCGTTTACGAAATGAAGCTAATTTCTCCTGATTGATCAGAGGAGCTAATTCTTCATATTCCAAAACTTCGATTTTTTGAATCTCGTGACTCGTACGGAATCCATCAAAGAAATTCAAAAAAGGGACTTCTCCTTCAATAGAAGCAAGATGGGCAACAGGTGCTAAATCCATCACTTCTTGTACACTGCTTTCAGCTAACATAGCAAATCCTGTTTGTCTTGCAGCCATCACGTCTCCGTGATCTCCGAAAATATTCAACGCATTTGTCGTCACTGCCCGACTAGCAACGTGGAAAACACTTGGCAGTAGTTCCCCAGCAATCTTGTACATATTCGGTATCATCAAAAGCAGCCCTTGTGAAGCGGTATATGTAGTTGTCAGTGCACCAGTTTTCAATGATCCATGGACCACACCAGCTGCTCCTGCTTCGGATTGCATTTCTACTACTTTTACTGGTTGACCGAATACGTTTTCTTTTCCTGCTGCTGACCATTGATCTACTAATTCAGCCATGGTCGAACTGGGTGTTATTGGATATATTGCAGCAATCTCGGTAAATGCATAAGAAATATATGCGGCTGCCGTATTGCCATCCATTGTTTTCATTTTTCGCATGATTCATCATCCTTGTTCATATTCTCTCTTATTATCTGTTCCATTATAACGTAAAACATGCCATTTTTTTCTTTTATTTATAAAAATATTTTACATGTATCTATTTGAATTGGTCATCTAATTTTTAGACAAACAGTCTAAATCGTTGCCTTTTTTTGTCAGACATGTATAAACTATAAGCGAAAGAGGTGTTTTAACATGGATATATCAGTGATTGATGCAACGAAAACAAATACACAAAAAGGAATCCTTTATGGTTCATCGAATGCTCCTAAAAAAATGGTCGAATTCATCAACTTAGCTTGTCCGTATTGCCGACAATGGTTTGAAGAATCTTATGAGCTATTAGAAGAAGCAGTCCAAAGCGGGCAATTGCAGCGAGTGATCAAATTGTTCGATAAAGAAAAAGAAAGCTTACAGCGAGGGAACGTGATGCACCGGTATCTCACAATCAGCGATGGCCAAAAAGCGATCAAAGAGATCAAACAAATATTCGATACTCAAGACGAGTGGAAACATCTTTCTCTCCAAGAAGTAGCGGATTTTGCAGTAGATAAACTAAAGCTGACAGAACAAAAAGACGAACAGCTGAGCCAAGCTGTCATCAACGAAGCTGAGCAAGCACATATTCGATTTGTTCCAACTGTCATCTTGGGTAAAGAAATCTTTGATGAATCTATTTCAATAGAGGAATTAAAAGAATTGATCCAAACAAAATAAAAAAATAAGGAGCGTGGGACAAAAGTAAAGAACACTTTTGTCTCACGCTCTAAACACGTATAAACGGCGGAAGCAGAAGCAACTCCTTCTTATTTCTTGGAGTTAAACGCTTCTGTCCCAGCCTCCTTATTCCGAATAAATGGTGTCCAAAAGCTTGCATCTGCCAGATTATCTCATTTCTTATGACAAGCTAAGCAAATTATCTCCACCAAATAATTTATTCATATTTTTGACTTGCGCATACTAACTAATTCTTAAATTTTCATACAAAATTTCTCAATTTCCCTTAACGAGTAATATTTATGTACGGTGATTCTCACTAGTATCCCAATCACTTTTTAAGTTATCCCGATTTCAATTCTACTTCAAAAATAGTTGCTTTTATGTATGCTGTTAGTTGATTAGATGGTCATTTGTTGAGCTAGGTCGTTTATTTTAAACAAGTTGTTTCTTTAGCTTATACCTATCTCGTCTACCAAACGCAAGATGGCAAACACAAATGCATACGCATCTGTATTTGCCACTTTGATTCGTATAAAGCTAACAACTATTAACTCCTCTCAGCTAATAGTTGCTCTCTTTTTTATTCAGATTCATTTTTGCTGATCACAGCCTAGTATTTCAATGGTTTTGAACACTAAACCAAATTGTTCCATTACAACATTCACTGGCTGATGAAATGGATTAGTAGATTTCGATTATTCAAAGCGATTTTCTATTGGTGGATCGTGTTCCCAACTAATAAGACGGATTCCAAACCTATCGTACAGATCTTCTAAACCACTTATAAATTTTGCACCTATTTCAGGTGTTTTATTGCGTGGATATTCTATTGTTACGCCATTAAATGGATACCAATTAGGATTAGGCTCTCTTTTTTTCTGTACATCTCCCATAAAATAGTTAGCACTTTCTGGGACATAATATATTCTTCGACCATCCTCTAATTCATCTAATAAGATATTTCGTGATCGTCTATCACTTGCTAAATGTAGACGCCACGTGCGATACCATGCCATGCTACCTGCATCTGCAGAAAATCCATCAAATAATGCAACAATTGTATCTTCTATCACAATCCTTTCCCCATCTACTTCATATTCTAATCTAAAATCAAACTCCCCTCGGGTAATTTCTGGTCTTGGTGGCTTAGGACCCAATATTATTCTACTTAAAACCGCATTCGTTCCCAGATGAAACACAGCTATAACAACAATAATGATTAATATTTTGTTTCTATTTGATAAATTTCTCATTATTCGCACATCACCTCTACATTCTCACATATTAGTTCGTAATACTCCTTTAATATCAAAATATCTACTGGTCGTAATAATATTCGCTATGAATTCCTACTACTCGTATAAGAAAGGCCAAATCATCAGCTTTTACTTGCTGATGATTTGGCTTGTTTCTATTTATCGTAATTGTTTTCTAATCACCAAAATTGTTAACAATCGGTTCAGATATTTCCCAGTTGATTAAGGTAATTCCGTATTGTGTCAAAACTTCTTGCGCTTCTCCGAAATTAAGTACAGTTCTTATGTATCCACTTTCTCCTAATATAAAGTCTACCTCTCTTTTAAAACCTTCCTCGAGATTTCTAAGGGCTATATGTGGTTTTAATGACATTGATTGTACATTTTTCCCCATATAATATTGCGCACTTCCTCGACTAAAATAGATTCCTAGATCGTCCCCAAAAGGTAGATCTTCTCTACCACTAGCTAATCTACTTCTCCATCTTCGTTCTCTTTTCATAGAACCTGCGCTGAACTCACACCCGTTAAACTCAGCTATGACAGTATCTTCAATTATGTTAATCTGTCCATCTAGTTCGTATTCAATCCTAAATGGAAATTCTCCATAGGTGATTTCCGGTTCGGGTATTTTAGGTGAGATTAATGCAAAGAAAGGAAATATTAAGCTTGGCAACATCAAAAAAACTCCTCCTATGATCACAATTCCCGATGCAATCCAAAATATAATTTGTACAATTCTCATTGATCCATTGTATTCCATTTTATTCCCCCTATTACTATTCATATCCGCCTATCTATATCGATCTTCCAATGCAGAGATAATTGCTTCCATACCTTGATTTTTTACTGAGTTACCTATGCGAGATATCATTCTCCACTAAGGTGCATCATATTGTCTATCTAACATGATTAATTCTCCAATAGGTGTATACTCCTCCAAAAACAACATTTAATGCATCTCCCTCGACAACATAAGCTACCATGTTTGCTGTATATGTGTTTGAGTCTAATTCATAAGCAGATAAATTTACTGTCGCTGGATTAAATATAATCGCATTCGTATTTATAGCTACTGAATTTGCTGCTTCAGCACCACCTTTTGAATGTCCGATCATTGTGATTTCAATAGTAGGATTTACGTGGACAGCCCTCACCGTTTACCCTGACCATTATAGAAATCGCTTACTTTTTTGAACTACGCAACAAAGGATACAATGCTCCTAACTTCACTGTCTCCATTTTTGTCCACTAAGGAATATAAAAAATGGGCATTAATTCATTTAATTCGGTCACAACACGTTACCTTTTAAATCATTATACTGTATCTCATACATTATTATCAATAAACTATTATAAAAATGCAAAAAATGCTTTATCAATCTATTTTGTAATTGGTCATAATATCATTGAAATCATACCCTGTATCGATTTTTCCTATGAATCTCGTCTATTTGTGATTGACGAAAAAGAGGCAAGACAGACACTGGAATGGTAATTTTACCCACTATTTTGCTCCAACTATTTGTAATCGTACCCACTTTTGAAATACCGAGATGATCATTTTAATTGATATGCTGATTCCCAAGCAAAACCCCAAGAAATTAAATGCTCTATCGCATCTAGCTTCTTGGGTTTTGCTTATATAAATTCCAACATTTAAATTTTTTATGCTGTTCGGTCTCAGAAATGCCGTTTTTGCTTATATCACAATATCAAGATGTCAAATTATTCGTGTTGCCGATGACTTTGATTAATTTTTTTCAAATTGTTTATTAAGACTAATGCTGTCTTTTTGCAGATACCAATGTTCGAACTTTTTAACATTATCATATGATCCTGCAAGTTTTAACTTCTTACCATTAGATGTTATCAAAGTTATAATTAACCTTGCCTTTTTCCCATTAGGATCTTTTATTTTATGAATTTTCTGCAGGTAATCTCTCCTAATGGCAGCTATTTTTACCTCATCAGTGCTGATAAACCATTGATCATCCACATACATACTGCCTGTTATGTTGTGTTTTTCCATTTCTTCCGAGAACGAAAAGTTTAAGGCTCGTTCTTACTTCCAAAGTTGAATGAGTCCATGGATTGGACTTAGTGTGAGAATTGAGAACAACAATAAGAATCCATATCCTCCCGCAAACATCCCTAAGGCTATACTGTCTCTCCATCCATAAGTAGGATTAGAAGAGAAAAGAGTCACCGTTTGTAATAATATGAAAAGGAATAATCCAGCACAAACACCAAAGATAACAACTCCAAACATTGAATTTTTATACAATGACCATTTATTTATAGGCTTTTCTTTCATTTTACTTCCCCCTACTGTTCTGTTCACACGGAATGAATTCAAAGTTCATAAGCCCTCCTCTTTGAACATATGAATACGACTTGCTAACTATACTTTAAAAAAGCTTGTTTTAAGCGGTTATAGGCGAGTTGTAATCTCTATTCATCTCATTAGCAAATAACTTGCCGAAAAGTCTACTGAAATTAAAGCAGATAGTGGAAGAATTATTTAGCCAGGATAGACACTATTTGTGAAACACATGTCTTTACTTTTGAAATTCTATGATGAAAAGCCTTGGAATACAGTAGCTCTTAATTGGTAATACTTTTTCCATTATAAATAACCTCTTTTCATTTTATATTTATCCCCTCTAAAAATAATATCTAATCTAATATTTTAAACTTATATTTCCCTCGCTGTGCTAATAGAGCATTACTAAATAAATAGAAACTAGAAAAAAGCATTACGCCTGCCAGAATAAACCAATTATTTGTATCTATAAACATCACCCCAAATAAAACAGAAAACAGTATAAGCATTATAAAAATTATCAACAACCTTGATCCTTCTTTTATAGATTCAGGAAACAGTATAATTTTAGTACTAGATAAATTGTTTACACCGATTAGTGTTAAAATATCTTTATTCTTCTTGCTAACATAACCCTTTATGCACAAAAGAACAGCTATACTTAAAGTAACAAATAAATAACGTATTCCAATAGAAAAATCACTATAAATACTCTCTAGCATAGGACCGACAATTGAAGAAGTCACTACTGCAAATGCTGGACCTATCCAAGCAACATTAGAATGTTCTTTCTCTCTTTTCCTTTGTAAATCTTTGTTGAGTATTAATCTATTTATTTCTTCTGCAGGCAAGTTAATTTTCATAACCTTATGGGGGATTATCCAATTAAAAATCGGAAAAAGGTAGCCTCCCCAAAAAGTATAGTGATCTGTGTCAATCAGATAATAACCTGATTTTGATTCCAGAATAACATATCTCAAAGCCGAACGAAAATTTTTCATGAATATCCATAATCTCACTGTTTCCACACCTAATTCCTCCAATTCCAATTAAATGGATTTATAGCATCACCAATTATGTTAACTGCCTGACCAACCTCATTGATAAAATTGGCACCACTATCCCATGCTTCAACAATGCTATATATCTATCAAACAAAAAATGGAAAACTAAATACTCGCGCACATAAATTTTACATTCTGTTTTTTATAAGACTAATAATAATCATTGAAAAAATTTCTTATCGGTGGCGCATATTCCCAATTGATTAATGTGATCCCATATTCTGCAAGTATTTTACGAGCTTCTTCTAAGTCATAGTGAGAAAAATGCATAAAACCTGCAATACGATCACGGACTGTGAGCTGTGGCTTGCTTCCACCATCATTCATAAAATATCCAGCAGAGCCACTACTTAAAGTGATTGTTACATCTTCACTTTCTATTATTAAGAATTCATAATGAAATGCTTTCAACTCTCCACTATTATTTAAAAGTTTTATACTCCAACTTCGTCTAGGTTGAGTTGTCACATTCCCTCTAAAACTTCCTATAAATTCTGCAATCACCGTATCTTCAATCAAAATTCTTTCCTCATCTATTTCATATTCAAGACTAAACGGAAATTCTCCATATGTAATCTCTGGCAATGGTGGTGCTGTAGTTCTCCAAATAAATACAATAACTGTGAATAGAAAAAATGCAACGATCGATATAAATGTTATGAGACCTGCTCGAAGTAAAACCCGATATAATAAAAATGCTGTATTTCGCTTTGCTATATCTAGAAAAATAAAAAGTACTGCAATCATAATGATAGTAAAAGTTGTAAAAAAGCACATTTTTTGCCCTCCCTTTATAAACATCGATTCTCAAATTCTAAACCAAATCTTGATAGTTCAAGTTCAGGTATAACGTATACCAACCATACATCCCAATTACTATTTATGAACTTATGATTATCACTGAATAAATCACTCCATCCCCTTGTTAAAACTTCTACATTAATTACACCTGGTTGTTTTCGACTAGCTAATCCAATGAACTTATCAACCATCCTTATCCACCAACCACGAGAATCTTGACCAGAAGTAAGAAAAACAGTTCTCAAGGTTGATCGAGCAGTTCCTTCCAGTTTTTAATTAATCTCCAGTTATAGATAAATACTTGATCCTATCTATATCAGGACTTCTATATTAAGCAAAAGTTTATGTATAAAACTAAAATCTTCATTCAGTTGTCTCCCCGCTTTTTATACGATTGTATTAAAAAACAATAGAAGCCTTTCAACATTATGTTACTCCAGTAAAGTTGGAATTATAGTTTGACGGAAGAAAAGCAAGTATAGCTTTTAAAAAAAACTGATACATTCGCATCTCCTGCTTCATGTATCAGTTTTTTCTTTGGATTAAACTGCTTCTTCACGCAGTTTTTCCGCAAATTCATTTATTTTGCGAATTCGGTGATTAATTCCCGATTTTGATATTGCACCTGAGGGAATCATTTCCCCTAATTCTTTCAAGCTGACCTCTGGATGTTGAAGCCGAAGTTCTGCGATTTCCTGAAGTTTTTCAGGAAGGGCATGTAGACCGACCTTTGCTTCGATCAATTCGATGTTTTCGATTTGTTTAGAAGCCGCATCAATCGTCTTGTTCAGATTTGCTGTCTCACAATTGACTAGACGATTGACCGAATTTCTCATATCCCGTACGATTCGAACATCTTCAAATCGGAGCATTGAGTTGGTTGCACCAATCAATGTTAAGAAATCAGCAATTTTTTCTGCTCCTTTTAAATACGAAATATAGCCATTGCGCCGTTCAAGCGTTCGAGCATGTAGACCGTAATAATTTAACATATCGCAAATGTCTTGGTTATGCTGTTCATAAATAGAAAATATTTCCAAATGATAACGACTCGTTTCCGGATTATTGACTGAACCTGAGGCCATAAAAGCACCACGTAAGTAAGAACGCATTTTTTGCGAATTTCCCATAATCTCGTCCGAAACGTGTCCATTGAACATCATACCATCCATGATATCAAGATCCATCAACACATCTTTTGTGCCTTGCTTCAACCGGACGATATAGACATTGTTCTTTTTTAATTTCATTTTTTTACGAACGAGTAGCTCACTTCGTACCTGATAATGATCTTTCAAAAGAGAATAGATACGTCTGGCAATTGCAGCATTTTCTGTTTGGACGTTCAAAATAAACTGCTGGTTCACAATACCTAAAGAGCCGTTCATTCGCAGCAAAGCAGCTAATTCCGCTTTCGCATGTTCTCGATGAACTTCCAAACCAGTTAGTTCTTTCTTCACATCTGCAGCAAATGACATCCTATTCTCCTCCTTTCTCCAACAATAAATTGCTTAATATTTTGAACCGAAAACTAAACGGAACAATTCTTCTACTACTTTGTCTCCATCGTGGAAGACACCACCATCTTTCAATTCTAAAAAGTCGGTGGAAATCACTCGACATCCTTCATTTCTCAATCCGTTGAAGTCGTGTGCGACTTGTACTAGATACTCATCATAGATCTCTGGGTCCATATAATCTTCAGGCACTTTTTCCGTATTGACCAATACTGTATCGATAAAAGGCTGATTCAAATGCTTGTGTAAAACACGTATATGATCGGCATCTGTGAAATGTTCCGTTTCCCCTTTTTGGGTCATGATATTACAGATATAGACGGTTTCAGCAGTTGTCTTGAGCATTGCTTCGCCGATTTCTGGTATCACTAAATTTGGAAGGATACTGGTGAATAAACTTCCGGGTCCCAAAACGACCATGTCGGCGTCCATAATTGCTGAAACGACTTTTCGAGCCGCTTTGGCTTCACTTTTATCATTTGTGTTGCAGACATACACACGGTCAATGGTTTTACGGTTGATCGCGATTTTAGATTCTCCTACTGCAGTCGTTCCGTCTTTAAAAACAGCATGCAAGGTCAAAGGAGTTTCTGAAGAAGGATAAACATGTCCATCTACATGCATCATTTTTGCTAATAATTGAATCGCCTCATAAGTGCTTCCCCGCATCTCGGAAACTGCGGCAATGATCAGATTACCGATCGTATGATTGGCTAAAAACTGATCTTCCTTTTTGAAACGGTATTGGAAAATATCTTCATAGAATTGTGGCATATCCGATAACGCCACTAAGACATTTCTCAAGTCACCAGGAGGAGCCATAGCGATCGATTCTCTGATTGCACCGCTGCTTCCACCATCATCTGCAACAGTCACTACTGCTGTGATATCTGCTCCTTGATTTCGTAAACTTTTCAGGATAACTGGCAGACCAGTGCCACCGCCGACCACTACGATCTTTGGTTTTCTTATCCGGTAGGTTTTCATTTTCACGACCGGTTCACCGTCTCTTTCCTTTTATCCTTGTCCCGATGTGTCACATTGACTTTATAGTTTTTCCCTAAAGCATTTGCCAAACGTTCAGTCAATGCCACAGAACGGTGTTGACCGCCTGTACAGCCGATTGCAACTGTCAAGCTGCTTTTTCCTTCTTTAATGTATCCAGGCAATACAGTTTCCAGAAGATCCAAAAATTTATGGTAGAATGATTGCGTTTCATCAAAGGACATCACATAATCATAGACTGGCTGATCTTTTCCGGTCAATGGTCTTAGTTCCGGGATATAATGAGGGTTGGGCAAAAAACGCACATCCATCACAATATCCGAATCGATCGGCAACCCGTATTTAAAACCAAATGATACAAATTCGATCCGAAATCCTTGGTCTCCCTTTGATTTGAATGACTCATTGATTTTTTCACGTAATTGTCGTGGTGTCAATGTTGTCGTATCAATGATCACGGAAGCTTGGGCTTTCAAGTCGTCTAGTATCGCCCGTTCTTTACGTATCCCTTCAGTGATCAAACCGTCCATCGCCATTGGATGTGCTCGTCTTGTTTCTTTGTAGCGAGCCACTAGTTCTTCGTCTGAAGCATCTAAAAATAAGATAGAAGTGTCGATGAAGTTCGTATTTTCGATTTCGATCAGCATGTTTTGGATTTCTTCAAAGAAGGAACGAGAACGCAAATCCACTCCTAAAGCCATTTTTGTGACTTTACCTGATTCTTTGATCAATTCCCAGAATTTTGGAATCAATCGAGGCGGCATATTATCGATACAAAAATAGCCCATATCTTCAAAACTTTGGATAGCTACTGTTTTCCCTGCACCACTCATACCTGTTATGATGACTAATTGCAAATTATCTGTCATATTTACGAACCCCTCTCACATTGTGCATAATAAAATTATATCATCCCGGGCGTATCATTACCAGTTTTCTTTTTCTTTTACAAAAAGATTTGGACCAAATATCTTTTAGGATATTTGCCCCAAATCCAATTTTTTTACTTTTCCGATGCTGTATCCAATGCCTCGCTTCTTTCAGCTAATGCACGTTCGATCGTTCGATCCGCTAAAATAGATTGAGCATCGATCACTGGGTAATGATTATCTTCAGCAAATTCATGCATCAAAGATAATTCTGTGCAACCTAGGATGACTTTTTCACAGTTTAGGCGCTCTACCGCTTCCTCTAAGATTTCGTAATAGAGCTCTTGATTCAAATAATCCGATTCCTTGATCTCATGATAGATCAGGTAATTGATTTTTTCTTGAAGCGCAGTATCAGGAATCACTGTTTCGAAACCAAGATTTTTGACTTCGCGTTCATAGATTCCAGCTTTCATACTTCCTTCTGTTCCTAGAATCGCTACTCTCCCTGTCGTATGCTGACGGACAAGTTCATTTGCTGCTTCTCTTGGCATATGCAAGATAGGAATATCCGTTGCCGCTTGTAACTCTTCAAAAAAGTAGTGTGCGGTGTTACAAGTCAACACAATGAAGTTTGGTCGCAATAAATTTTGTTTCTCAATATCATCCAGCAGAAACGGCATTGGATTTTCTTCTGATCGATCTAAAATATAAGCTGTACGATCAGGAACTGTTGCATGATTGAATAAGACATAATTCAAATATTCTTGATCTTTTGTAGCTTTCGTTCGGTGGTTGATCAAGCGAACAAAACTTTCTGTCGCCATCGTGCCCATTCCGCCTAAAATACTGAAAAAATTCTCCATGAACTAGCCTTCTTTCACATGAAAATACTTTTTGAATCTTGGAATATAGTTATGGAACATATATTTCATCAACAACCAGCGCTTGATTGATCGGTCTTTTTCATAAAATACAGTAGTACCGTAACGATTTTCTTTGATCATTTGCTCAGCTAGTTTTTTGTCTTCATTTTCCCGAGCATATTCTAAAAAGATTTTTTTGGGCACACCCATCCATAATCTTGCTTTATCTGATTGATTCGTTCCATAGGTCGTTTCAACAAAGGGTTTGTTGAACACTCGATCTTCTGTGACAAAACGAGCCAGATTCAAGCCGTTCAATGTCACAAAGAAACTGCTACGACCTTGTCTCAAATTGATTTCAAATAATTTATATTCTCCATCTCTAGGATCATACTTCATATCGAAATTGGCAAAGCCTGTATATTCGATTTTTTCCAAAAATGCCTTAATGGTTTGATAGATTTTTTCGTTATAATCTGGCATGATCACAACGTAATTACCAATCGATGCTGGTGTAGGATCTTCTAATAGTGGATGACCAAGGCACATCATCCGAACTTGATGATCTTCATCTACATACGCATTTAGCACACGCATATTACTATCATCACCCGGGATAAAATCTTGTACAATCATTTCACTTTTATAACCGGCTTCGTATATCCGGCCTAAAATTAAATCGAACTCTTCTCTAGTCTCTAAAATAAAAGCTTTTTTTCTTCCTTCAAATTGGACAGAAAGATACTCCACACTGTTTGCAGGTTTCAAAGCAACTGGGAATTCAAAAGGCAATTCCTGTTCCAAATGTCCATTTACTAACATTTCTTCTCTGACGATCAATGTTTTAGGATACGGAAGATCATATTCTTCACAAACTTCATAAAAGCTTACTTTATTGATCAGCCTTTCAAATAAAGAATAATCAATATATGGACAGATAAAATATTCTGACAGCTCTTGTTTATGTTGGGAGATCAATTCTGCATATCCATCACCACAAGCAATCAAAAGATATTTTTTACTCTTATCAGAATATCTTTCTTTTGCCAAACGAAGCATCGTCTCGATAAATACAGGGTCTTTATCAAATCCTGGAATAACTTCTACATTGACAATTTTACTGTAGCGGGTAGGGGCTAACTGATCCGAAGCATATGCTTGGCAGATTTTGCCGTATGCTTCATTAAAAGAACGTGCCATACCATAAACGTTCATGTCGCTTCCTAATAATATAGGGATAAATTCTTCATTTTCAATACTGTTCATCATTATCTCTCACTTACTCATAATCTCTTGTTTTTCTTTTCCAACTACACAAGGAATATCATACCATAAAGAAAAAAGCAATCAAAGGAAACTCCTCCGATTGCTCAATTCTTTTTTGAACGGATTGAACTTATAGGAAGTTTTTATCTATACCAATCAGTGTAGAAAGAACTACCATGTAATGATTCTAGAACACTGATATTAATAAAACAAGCAAAAATTCATTTTTTTATGTTTTTTTAACTATCTCAGCTATCTATCCTCTTTATACCATTATTTTTTTCAAATAGTGACCTGTATAACTTTCTTTTACGTTAATGATTTCTTCTGGTGTTCCAGTCGCAAGGATCGTTCCTCCACCTTCTCCACCTTCTGGTCCTAAATCAATGATATAATCTGCTGTTTTGATTACATCTAGATTGTGTTCAATCACTAAAACTGTGTTACCAGCATCTACTAATCTTTGTAATACATGCAACAAGCGGGCGATGTCATCGCTATGAAGTCCTGTCGTTGGTTCATCTAGTATATAGAAATTCTTTCCATTAGAGATTTTGTGCAATTCACTGGCAAGTTTCATCCGTTGTGCCTCACCACCGGACAATGTCGTTGCTGGTTGCCCCATCGTCACATAACCTAAGCCAACATCAACAATCGTTTGCAGTTTGCGATGAATCTTTGGAATGTGCTTGAAGAATTCTACAGCATCCTCTACTGTCATTTCCAAAATATCAGCAATGCTTTTTCCTTTGTAATGCACTTCTAATGTTTCAGAATTATATCGTTTACCATGACATACTTCACAAGGAACATAGACATCAGGCAAAAAGTGCATTTCGATCTTAATAATTCCATCCCCGCGACAAGCTTCACAACGACCGCCTTTTACGTTGAAACTAAAACGCCCTTTCTTATAACCCCGCATTTTTGCCTCGTTCGTTTGAGCAAATAACCCACGGATATCATCAAATACACTTGTATAAGTCGCTGGATTACTTCTCGGCGTCCGGCCGATTGGGCTTTGATCGATATCGATGATCTTTTCGATACTTTCGTAGCCGGAAATTGTCTTGAATTTACCTGGCTTAGCAGAATTCTTATTTAATTTTTGCGCTAACGATTTCTTTAAGATACTATTGACCAATGTACTCTTTCCAGAACCAGACACACCTGTGACTGCTACAAATTCTCCTAATGGAAATTCAACACTAATATTTTTCAGATTGTTTTCTGAAGCACCAGTGATCTTGATTGCTTTCCCATTACCTTTACGGCGTTCTTTTGGTACAGGGATTGATTTTTTCCCTGAAAGATATTTCCCTGTCAAAGAATTTTCATCATTAGCTACTTCTTCAGGAGTGCCTGCAGCCACGATTTGTCCGCCTTGTTCTCCGGCCCCAGGTCCGACGTCAATCAAATAATCTGCTGCCCACATCGTATCTTCATCATGTTCGACTACAACGAGGGTGTTGCCAAGATCACGCATTTTCTTTAATGAGCCAATCAGTCGATCGTTGTCGCGTTGATGCAATCCGATCGATGGTTCATCTAAAATATACAAAACTCCAGAAAGATTCGATCCAATTTGTGTAGCCAATCTGATTCGCTGCGCTTCTCCCCCAGATAATGTTCCGGAAGCGCGACTCAAAGTTAGATAGTCTAGTCCCACATTTTCCAAGAATGAAAGTCTGTCATTTACTTCTTTTAAAATCGGTTTGGCAATTACTTTCTCTTGTTCAGATAACGTTAAGTTTGAGAAGAAATCTACTGCTTTTTGAATAGACAACTCATTTGTTTGCCCGATATTCGTTCCATTGATTTGAACAGATAGAGCTTGGGGATTCAATCGATAACCTTTACATGTCTGACAAGTTAATTCTGTCATATAAAGACGCATTTGCTCACGCGTGAAATCACTGTTCGTATCATGATAACGACGCTCGATATTCTTCAATACCCCTTCGAAAGTCGTTTCTACATCGCGAACGCCACCAAAATCATTTTCATAATGGAAATGGAAAAGATCATCTGTCCCATTCAAGATGATCTCCTGATGCTCTTCCGGTAATTCTTCGAATGGTGTATCTAAATCGATACCGAAACTTTCACAAGCCTGCGCTAACATTTGAGGATAATACTGAGAGCTGATTGGATTCCATGGAACGATAGCACCTTGACTAAGTGTCTTCGTTCTATCTGGAATCACTAAATCTTGATCGACTTCTAATTTGACACCTAAACCATCACAGTCTGGACAAGCTCCAAAAGGCGCATTGAATGAGAACAGTCTTGGTTCTAGTTCGCCAACAGTAAATCCGCAATAAGGACAGGCATAGTGTTCGCTAAACAACATTTCTTCTTCACCGATCACGTCAACCAGAGCATAGCCGTCTGCTAATCGCAGGGCCGCCTCTAAAGAATCAAATAGGCGAGAACGAATCCCTTCTTTCACAATGATCCGGTCGATGACGATCGCGATATCATGTTTTTTGTTTTTCTCCAGCTCAGGCACTTCACTTAAATCATAGATCTCACCATCGACTCGAACGCGGACGTATCCCTCTTTTTGGATTCGTTCGAATATTTTTTTATGTTGTCCTTTTTTCTTTACCACGATCGGTGCCAACACTTGGATCTTTGTGCGCTCAGGCAAAGCCATTACTTGATCTGCCATTTGATCTACTGATTGACTGGTAATCTCGATATGATCGTTGGGACAAATCGGATGTCCTACACGTGCAAACAACAAGCGTAAATAGTCATTGATTTCCGTCACAGTACCTACTGTCGACCGAGGATTTTTACTTGTTGTTTTCTGATCAATAGAAATCGCCGGACTCAATCCGTCGATGCTATCTACGTCCGGCTTATCCATTTGTCCTAAAAACTGACGAGCATAAGCAGAAAGGCTCTCTACGTATCTCCGCTGCCCTTCAGCGTACAGCGTATCAAATGCTAGGGAACTTTTTCCAGAACCGGACAAACCTGTAACGACCACGAATTTATCTCGTGGAATCGTTACATCTATATTTTTCAAGTTATGGGCACGTGCACCATGAATCGTAATTTTATCGTTAGCCATGTTGTCCTCCTACTTTGAAGCTTTTAATTCTAAAATCATATCTCGCACATTCGCGGCTGTTTCAAAATCCAAAGCTTTTGCCGCATCTTTCATTTCTTTTTCTAATTTCATCAATAACGTGTCTTTTTCTTCCTTCGTCATTTCTTCGTACGAGACTTGTACCGCTTCTTTTGTATCATCTTCCGATTCTTTCGTAATAGAAATCAAATCTCGGATTTCTTTAATGATCGTTTTTGGAACGATCCCATGTTCTTCATTGTACTTCTGCTGAATCGTACGACGTCTTGACGTTTCATCCATCGCTAGACGCATAGAATCTGTTACTTTGTCTGCGTACATGATTACTTTACCTTCTTCATTCCGAGCAGCTCGTCCAATCGTTTGGACTAAGGAACGTTCACTACGTAAAAAGCCTTCTTTATCCGCATCCAAGATAGCAACAAGGGAAACTTCAGGTACGTCTAATCCTTCACGAAGCAAATTGATTCCAACTAACACATCAAATTCACCTAGTCGAAGATCTCGAATGATTTCTGTTCGTTCCAGCGTTTTGATATCACTATGCAAATATTTGACTTTGATCCCTAATTCTTTGAAATAATCTGTGAGGTCTTCTGCCATTTTTTTCGTCAATGTCGTTACAAACACCCGCTGGTCTTTTTCGACTCGTTCATTTATTTCGCCTACTAGATCATCGATTTGTCCCATGATTGGACGAACTTCGATCACTGGGTCAAGCAGCCCTGTCGGACGGATGATTTGTTGGATAACGGTATCTGTTTGTTCATGTTCATATGGTCCTGGCGTCGCAGAGACATAAATGATCTGATTGACATGTTTTTCAAACTCTTCTAACCGAAGTGGCCGATTGTCTAAAGCAGATGGCAAACGGAAACCGTAATCTACTAGCATCTGTTTTCTCGCTCGGTCACCATTATACATTCCTCTGATTTGAGGCATGGTTACGTGCGATTCGTCCGCCACGATCAAAAAATCTTCAGGAAAGAAATCCAATAGCGTATAAGGCGGTTCACCTTCTTTACGTCCGTCCATATGCCGAGAATAATTTTCAATTCCCGACGTGTAGCCCATTTCTAACATCATTTCAATATCGTAATTGGTTCGCTGTTCTAAACGTTGAGCTTCCAGAAGTTTGTTTTCATTTCGCAAGACAGTTAAACGCTGTTCTAATTCCGCTTTGATATTCGCTACGGCATGCTCCATATGTTCATCATTCGTCACAAAGTGAGTCGCCGGGAAGATTGCTACGTGTTCCGTTTCTCCTAAAACTTCACCTGTCAGTGCATTGACTTCTCGGATACGTTCGACCTCATCTCCAAAAAACTCCACACGTAAGGCACGTTCATCTCTTGAAGCCGGAAAAATCTCCACGACATCACCGCGCACTCGAAAACGACCGCGCTGAAAATCTATATCATTTCTTTCGAATTGGATACTGACTAAGTCACGAATCAACTGATTGCGATCTAGTTCTGCTCCCTGTCGAATCGAAACTACTTGTTTTTGGTACTCAAAAGGCGAGCCTAATCCAAAAATACATGAAACGGATGCAATGACGATCACATCATTTCTTTCTAATAATGAACTAGTAGCCGAATGTCGTAATTTGTCGATCTCATCATTTACACTTGAATCTTTTTCGATATACGTATCGCTTGAAGGCACATAAGCTTCAGGCTGATAATAATCATAATAAGAAACAAAATATTCAACAGCATTGTTAGGGAAAAATTCCTTGAATTCCCCGTACAGCTGACCAGCCAATGTTTTGTTATGGGCAATAATCAGTGTTGGTTTATTCACTTTCTCAATAAGATTGGAAATCGTATATGTTTTCCCTGTTCCAGTCGCACCTAATAAGATTTGTGCTTTTTTCCCGCCGACTACGCCATCCACTAATTGGTTAATCGCTTCAGGCTGATCACCAGCCGGTTGGTATTTCGAGACAAGCTCAAAGTGTCGGGAGGTATCTCTCTCAATCATTCTTCGTCCTCCTTTTCATTCATTCCTTTTCATTTTACGACCAATAAAAAGAAAAGGAAAGCAAAGGCATTCCTTACTAAAAAATTATACCACACCGAACATACTTTCGCCACTTTTTTATCTTATTATACATGTTACGTTTTATAACATAAAATGTTAGAAACTCGCATTTTTTTCATTTTTTCGAGCTTACAGTCTTGTCTGATTCAGCACTTTTCGCCTATAATAATAAAATATTGGAAATTTAGGAGGTTGATTATGAAAAGAAAGCATTTATTTCACTCATTTGTTTTCTTAATGACAGGACTTGTGACACTTGCGTTTGGTCATGTTGCACAAGCTGACAACACTACAACGGCAGAGTCAAGCACAAGCGAGACAATGCAAAAAATAGAGCCCAAAAAAGACGTATACGTAATTGCCAGTGACTCTGCTTTTGCTCCATTTGAATTTCAAAACGCAAAGGGCGAGTACGAAGGCATCGATGTAAAATTGATGGAAAACATCGCCAAACTGCAAGGATTTAACATCCGAATGGACTACCGTGGTTTCTCTGCTGCTTTGCAAGCTTTGGAATCAGGACAAGCAGACGGAATGATTGCCGGAATGACTGTAACAGATGAACGAAAGAAAAGCTATGATTTTTCTGATTCTTACTTTGATAGCGGGATCCAATTAGCTGTCAAAAAAGGAGATACTTCGATCAAGTCTTATGAAGATTTGAAAGGAAAAACAGTCGGAGCAAAAGTTGGTACCGAAAGTGCTGAATTTTTAAGCGACCATGAATCTGAATATGGCTATTCTATCAAATATTTTGATGCTGCTGATCAATTGTACGACGGGTTAAAAGTTGGCGCAATCGATGCAATGATGGATGATTATCCGGTAATCGGTTATGCGATCAAACAAGGACAAGAATTGGAAACACCGATCAAAAAAGAATCTGGCGGAAAATATGCATTTGCCGTTAAAAAAGGACAAAATCCTGAGCTTCTTAATATGTTCAATGAAGGATTGAAAGAATTAAAAAGAACAGGCGAATACGATAAGATTATTAAAGAATATGTAGCGGATGGTTCAGAAACTTCCAGTGAGTCTTCCACTGCTGATGAATCAACATTTCTTGGACTTATCCAAAACAACTATCAAGCATTGTTGAAAGGACTTTGGAGAACAATTCTCCTAACTTTGATCTCCTTTGCTTTGGCTATAGTAATCGGTGTGATTTTTGGATTATTCAGTGTAGCACCAATACGCGCTCTTCGCACAATTGCTAGTATTTATGTCGATATCATCCGAGGAATTCCAATGATGGTTCTTGCGTTCTTTATTTTCTTTGGGTTGCCTGGTATCGTTGGATTTACGATTCCTGACTTCCTTGCTGGTGTTATCACCTTGACTCTTAACGCAAGTGCTTATATCGCAGAGATTGTTCGAGGCGGGATCAACGCCGTTCCTGTCGGACAAATGGAAGCTTCCAGAAGTTTAGGTCTTTCTTATAATCGGACAATGCAAAAAATCATTTTGCCGCAAGCGATACGCATCATGATCCCATCATTCGTCAATCAGTTCGTTATCTCATTAAAAGACACAACGATCATTTCCGCAATCGGTGTAGTCGAATTGCTGCAAACTGGTAAGATCATTGTTGCACGTACAACACAAAGTACGTATGTTTACTTGATCATTGCGATCATGTACTTGATTTTGATCACAGCATTGACAAAATTAGCAAAAGTTTTAGAAAAGAAGGTGAAGTAAGATGGCAGAAAAAATCTTAGTTGAGCATTTAGTCAAAAAATACGGCGATAACACAGTATTAAACGACATCAATGTATCCATCAACGAAGGAGATGTCGTCTGTATCATTGGCCCTTCAGGTTCAGGAAAAAGTACATTCTTGCGTTGCTTGAATCGTTTAGAAGAACCTTCTGACGGTGAAATTATTATTGACGGCGCCCACTTGATGGATAAAAGCACAGATATCAACTTGGTGAGACAACATATCGGAATGGTATTCCAACACTTTAACCTATTCCCTCATCTTTCTATTTTGGAAAACATCATTTTAGCACCGATGGACCTGAAGAAAGAATCTAGAGAAGAAGCAGAGAAAAAAGCAATCAAATTACTGCAGACAGTTGGTCTAGAAGATAAAAAAGATATGTATCCTGAAATGCTTTCTGGTGGACAAAAACAGCGTGTGGCTATTGCTCGTGCTCTAGCGATGAACCCTGACATCATGCTTTTTGATGAGCCTACTTCTGCACTCGATCCTGAAATGGTCGGTGATGTCTTGAACGTCATGAAAAAGTTAGCAGAACAAGGTATGACGATGGTTATCGTTACGCACGAAATGGGGTTCGCTAAAGAAGTGGCCAATCGCGTCATGTTCATTGACGACGGAAACTTTTTAGAAGATGGAACGCCTCAACAAATCTTTGAAAATCCGCAAAATGAACGGACAAAAGATTTCTTGAATAAAGTATTAAATATTTAATAAAAACCAAAAATGCACGGTCGCCATGAAGGGACCGTGTATTTTTATCTTCTTATTTTCTCACCTAATCGTATCAGCCGCATCGCTTGTTTTCCTGCACAAACAAGCAATCGCTCTACCTGTTCCATCGCATAAGAAAGTACCATCGGTTCATTGATGATATCAAGTACATAGTCGATACCACCCTCACTTAATTGAGCTTGATTTTTCTTCTCCATATTATGTAGTTGTGGGACAACTTTCTGACAATCAGCAATTGTGTCAAGAACGGATCAATCCTTTATTGGAGTTGCTCGAAAGGGTCTTCTCTTATTACGGACAGGCTTTGCTCACTGTACATAGACAACAAATCATTATCCTAGTCAATCGGATTTCCAGAGCCTCATTGCTATCATTGCTTGATAAAATCCAGACAAAGTTTAATAAAATGTATCAGTTACAGCTAAACTTTGGAATTGGGTCGCTTTGTTATACAGAGCAAGAGACACCGCAATCTTTCCTTCATGCCAAACAAGTTTGCGAATGGATAGCTTTCCATCAATCTGTGAACGAGATCCGCTTTTTTGAAGATTTAGACCTCGGGATCGTTTTACCAGCAATCCCGTCAGATCAACGAACATTATATGTAAAACGTATTTTGAAAAGCCTGACAGAAGAAGAAGTACATTTGTTCAAGAAGACTTTGGCATGCTTCAGTAAAAATAACGGAAGCATCAAAAATTGCTCAGAAGAATTATTTATTCATAAAAACACCTTGCAATATCGATTGAACAAGTTCCATTCTCTCACTGGTTATACCCCTAGAAACTATGACGATTATCATATTCTAAAGCTGGCTTTTTTGTTGGTACAAACATGACAACTACAAAAAAACCAGGCGAACATATGATTGTTCGTCTGGTTTTTAATTATTAATGACTTAGCGTTTTTACTAGAAAAACTACTTCCGCTTTTTCCCGCCAAAAGCATCTTTAAACTTATCGAAGAAACCGTCTTCTTGCTGTTCTTCAACTTTGATGCCGCCAGCTTCAGCGAATGCACGTAATGCTTCTCTTTGTTGTTCATTTAGATTTTTCGGTGTGATCAGTTTTACTTTGACATGTTGGTCGCCTGTTGCACCACCACGTAACTTCGGAGCGCCTTTTCCACGTAAACGGAAGTTCGTACCTGTCTGTGTTCCAGCAGGGATCTTCAATTTCACATCTCCATGGACAGTTGGTACTTGGACTTCATCCCCCAAAGCTGCTTGTACAAAACTTAAAGGCAATTCATAGTAAATTTCAGAACCTTCACGATCAAAGATATCACTTTCTTCTACACGGAAGACCACATACAAATCACCAAATGGTCCGCCGTTTTCTCCAGCTTCTCCTTGACCAGCTAAACGCATTTGTTGTCCTTCTTCTACACCAGCTGGTACACTCACTTTAACTGAATGTGCTTTCTTCTCATGTCCTGAGCCATGACAGGTTGGACAAGGTTCTTTGATTTCTTTCCCTGTCCCATGACAAACATCACAAGTTTGACGGCTCATCACTCGTCCAAGTGGTGTTTGGCGTTCTACATTGATCGTACCTGCACCATGACATTTATGACAAGTAGTTGGTTGTGTGCCTGGTTTTGCACCGTTCCCACCACAAGTATGACAGATTTCTTCCCGATTATACTTGATTTCTTTTTCTACACCAAAAATCGCTTCTTCAAAAGACAAGTCGACCGTATATTGCAAATCAGCACCTTGACGAGGCGCATTTGGATCGACTGACCGACCGCCTCCTCCAAAGAAAGAGTCGAAGATATCTTCAAAACCACCGAAGCCGCCACCAGAGAAGCCGCCGAATCCACCAAATCCGCCACCAGCTCCACCAGCACCGTAATTTGGATCTGTGCCTGCATGCCCGTATTGGTCATATGCAGCGCGTTTTTGCGGGTCACTTAAAATCTCATATGCTTCTGATACTTCTTTGAATTTTTCTTCCGCATCAGGTTCTTTATTGATGTCAGGATGGTATTTTTTCGAAAGCTTACGATAAGCTTTCTTTATTTCATCTTCTGATGCTCCTTTTGAGAGCCCTAAGACTTCATAATAATCACGTTTTGTTGCCATAGGCTTTCCTCCTATTGGTTCTCATCATTTTCACGTCGCTTGTTATCATATCATATTTTGTTTGAAACAAAAACCGATACTTCAAACTATTTTTCAAAAGAAAAAGCCAAAGTAGCAACTTTGGCCTTCTCTCGAAATTCAGTGAACTGATTATTTATCGTCGCCATCGACTTCTTCAAAATCAGCATCAACGACATCATCTGCTCCGCCTTGAGCTGCTTCTGGGTTTTCTTGAGCTTGTTGTTGTGCCGCTTGTTCGTATAGTTTAACAGTCAAGTTTTGAACGATTTCGTTCAATGCATCGCGTTTAGTTTTCATTTCTTCGATGTTGTTTGCTTCAACAGCGGCTTTCAATTCATCGCGAGCTGTTTCTGCTTTTTTCACTTCTTCTTCGTCCACTTTGCCTTCTAATTCTTTCAATGTTTTGTCCACAGAGAATAGCAATGCATCTACATCATTACGTAGGTCAACTTCCTCTTTACGAGCTTTATCTGCTTCTGCATTTGCTTCTGCATCTTTTACCATACGTTCGATTTCTTCGTCTGTTAGACCTGAAGAAGATTTGATCGTGATTTTTTGTTCTTTTTGTGTACCTAGATCTTTCGCAGATACATTTACAATCCCGTTTTTATCAATATCGAATGTTACTTCGATTTGTGGAATACCACGAGGAGCTGCTGGAATATCTGTCAATTGGAATCTTCCTAGAGTTTTGTTGTCAGCAGCCATTGGGCGTTCACCTTGTAATACATGGATGTCTACTGCTGGTTGATTATCTGCCGCAGTTGAGAATACTTGTGATTTACTTGTTGGAATCGTTGTATTGCGGTCAATCAATTTAGTGAACACTCCACCCATTGTTTCGATACCTAATGACAATGGTGTAACGTCAAGTAAAACAACATCTTTCACATCACCAGTGATCACGCCACCTTGGATAGCAGCACCCATAGCAACTACTTCATCAGGGTTAACTGATTTGTTTGGTTCTTTTCCTGTTTCTTTACGTACTGCTTCTACAACTGCAGGGATACGAGTAGATCCACCGACTAAAATAACTTCGTCGATTTCTGATTGTGATAAACCTGCATCTTTTAGCGCTTGACGTACTGGTACTTTTGTACGTTCTACTAAGTCAGCTGTTAATTCATCAAATTTTGCACGTGTCAATGTCATTTCCAAATGCAATGGTCCAGATTCTCCTGCTGTGATAAATGGCAAGCTGATTTGTGTGCTTGATACGCCAGATAAATCTTTTTTCGCTTTTTCAGCAGCGTCTTTCAAGCGTTGTAAAGCCATTTTGTCTTGAGACAAGTCAATGCTGTTTTCTTTTTTGAATTCTGCTACCATGTAGTCGATGATTTTGTTATCAAAGTCGTCCCCACCTAGATGGTTGTCGCCAGCTGTTGACAATACATCAAAGACACCGTCTCCTAGTTCAAGGATAGATACGTCAAAAGTACCGCCACCAAGGTCGAATACTAAGATTTTTTCGTCGCGATCTGTTTTATCTAAACCATAGGCAAGAGCAGCTGCAGTTGGTTCATTGACGATACGTTCTACTTCTAGACCAGCGATCTTACCAGCATCTTTTGTTGCTTGACGTTGTGCATCATTAAAGTAAGCTGGCACAGTGATAACTGCTTTTTCGACTTTTTCACCTAAATAGTCTTCTGCGAATCCTTTGATATATTGAAGGATCATTGCTGAGATTTCTTGTGGTGTATATGATTTACCTTCTACATCTACTTTGTAACCTGCTTCACCGATATGGCGTTTGATTGATGAAATCGTATTTGGGTTTGTCACAGCTTGACGTTTTGCAACTTCCCCTACTTGGATTTCTCCATTTTTGAATGATACAACAGAAGGTGTTGTACGGTTTCCTTCTGGGTTAGCGATGATTTTTGCTTCGTTTCCTTCCAATACTGCTACTGCAGAGTTAGTCGTACCTAAGTCAATACCGATAATTTTACTCATAATTAACGTCTCCTTCTTTAATTGAAAGTGTAAGTTTTATATCCGCACAATTATTGTGCAACAATGACCATGGTTGGTCTTAACACGCGATCATGTAATTTGTAGCCTTCTTGTAGTACTTCTACAATCGTATCGGCTGGTGTATCTTCAGTCGCTGGAACAGTTTGTACTGCTTGATGAAGATTAGGATCAAAGGCTTCTCCTTTAGCAGGGATTTTTTCAATTCCTTCTTCTTCCAGTGCGTTACGCAAACTTTCCAAGACCATTTCCACGCCTTTTTTCAAACCTGCCCCTTGATCATCTGACACTTCTGTGGCTAATGCACGTTCCAGGTTGTCAATTGATGGAAGTAATTTTTTGGCTAAATCTTGTGAACGGTATTTTTGTAATTGCTCACGCTCATTTTTTCCTCGATTTGCCATATTTGCGATTTCAGCACGAGCCCGCAAGTATTTATCTTCCATTTCTTCTAACTCAGCTTTTAATTTCGCTGTTTCGAATTCTTCCGCTTCAGCTTCTGAAATACCCGAATCTTCTGCAGCTTCGACATCGATTTCCGGTTCTGGCTGAGCATCTGTCATTTCTTTATCTAGTTCTTCTTGATTTTCTTTCACGATACAGTCTTCCTTTCATTATTCAGTCAGCTGTTTGATTGCTCTTACTAAGAAAGAGAGAACGATCAGCTGCAAATAGCTTCGTTATTCACATTACGAGTTTGACAAGTCAAGCGAGCGGTAGTAATCAGCAAGTTTAGCTGCTAGTTCTCTTCGATAAACATCGACTAGACCGAACATCCGAGAATAAGGCATACTAGTAGGCCCTAACAAGGCTATTGTACCTCTTCCATGACCATCTATCTCGTAACTTGCTTGAATCATACTCATATTCTGCAATAAATCATTGCCTAATTCAGCACCAATCTTGATATGAATATTGCTATCCATCGGAGTGATCATTTGTGTAAGTCCGTCTGAGTCTTTCATAAAAGAAAACATCGATTTGAACTGATCAAGATCTTGACGGGGCTCATAATCCAAGAGATTCATTTGTCCACTGACATAAACCTTATCTTCAAAAACATGACCAAGAACGGTGTCAAATAACTGAGACATCCCTTCTGTCGTTTGGAAATATTTATGAAGAATCATCGGAATCTCCGTACGAAGTTTATGGTACACCGTCATCAGAGGATCTCCGACTAGACGGTCGTTTACAATCTGTACCATTTTTTCTAGTTCCTGACTTCCCATATATTCGGGAAGAGTGAACACTTGGCTTTCTACATTCCCCATATCTGTTACGACGATAGCAATAATCTGTCGATTATTCAAGGGTACGATACGAAAGCCAGTCAGTCGGCGGTCTTTTATTTCAGGTCCCAATGAAAAAGTCGTATAGCTTGTCAGCTCAGATAATATCTCAGCAGATTGCTTAATAATCTCATTGATTTCATGAAATTCTCTGCCTAGAGACTGACGAATCAGCAGCAAATCATCTTCTGCTACGCGAGCAGGTTTTAACAAATGATCCACGTAATAACGATAGCCTAAAGCAGATGGAATCCGCCCAGAAGAAGAGTGAGTCTTCAACAGCAATCCTTCATCTTCTAATGCTTTCATATCATTGCGAATCGTTGCTGAGCTGGCCTTGACTCCCTCAGACATCAATGTTTTGGAACCAACGGGCACGCCACTACTCGTATAGTGTTGGATGATCAGACGTAAAATGTCGTTTTGTCGCTTTGTTAACATCTTCCTCACCTCTCATTAGCACTCATATATTCTAAGTGCTAATCCACTTATAAATATAGCAAGAAGCCCTTCTCCTGTCAAGAGAAAGACTCCATTTTTTAGCACTCTAAACACAAGAGTGCTAATTCTAAATAATTGATGTAAATCCAGTTATATCAACGTTTCAATAGTCCTTTATTGTATTTTTGAACTTTTTTTATTTAAATTCAGATAAAAAACAAATATTCTTTAAACTATTTTTCAAACAAAAAGCGCTCAAACACATTGTTCCCCAAAAAGGTCCCTCTTGGTGTCAAATAAACACGGTCTTCTTCATTAACAAGTAACCCTTCTTGCTCTAATTCCCTTAGCACATCACCGTACACCGATTCAATTGTTTTTTGATAGCGATCATAGAAATGTTTTTTAGTAATCCCTGTTTTTTTTCTTAGTCCTAAGAACATTTCTTCTTCTATTTGATTTTTTCGTGTCAATTTTTCTTCTTCCAATACCGGGCGTTCATTTGCTCGTAATGGGCGTAAATAGTGTTGGATTGGTCCTTTGTTGCGGTAACGAATATCTCCAAGATAACCGCTAGCACCAGCTCCAAACCCAAAATAGTGGTCATTGTTCCAGTACATGAGGTTATGTTGAGATTCATGTCCGGAGAGCCCAAAGTTACTTATTTCATATTGGTGACGTCCATGCTTTTCCATTGCTTCAATCGTCTCTTCAAACATTCTGGTTTCCGTTTCCTGATCAGGCAGTTCGAGTCTTCCTTGTCGTACCCAGTTCATGAACATTGTTTTGTTTTCGAGGATCAATGAGTACAAAGAATAGTGAGGCAGATCCAAAGCCAAAGCTTTTTCCAAAGTATCCAGATATCCTTCTAGTGTTTGTCCCGGTAATGCATAAATCAAATCGATGCTTACATTGGTAAAATTTTCTGCTTCTAAAAATTGCATAGTTTGATACACATCTTCTGCGGTGTGTTTACGTCCAATTTTTTTCAATAAGCGATTATCAAATGTCTGCACTCCCATGGATAAACGATTGACGCCATAGTTTTTCATTACTTGAAGTTTTTCACGGGTCAAATCACCTGGATTCGCTTCTACAGTAAACTCATTACCATTTTGAAAAGGCAGGATCTCTCTAGCACCTGATAACAGTCGATCAAGTTGTTTAGCAGATAAAGAAGTTGGTGTCCCGCCCCCTACGTAAAGTGTTTCTAAATTCGCTGTCGGATGACTTTCTAGCATTATTTTCATTTCATTCAGCAGCATTTCCACATACTCATCTACTGGCTGCCCTTCTAAAAAAACTTTATTAAAATCACAGTAATAGCAGATATGCTCGCAAAATGGGATATGAATGTACGCAGAAACCTTGTTTTCTGCGGGATTTATTGTTTCTATCATTGAAATTCTTTCTCCTTACGTCGAAAAGTCGTGCCTGTTTTCGACCTTCTTAAAATCGCGTTCAAGCACCAACTCATTGAAATAAGCCGCATATTTAGAATCAAGGAAACCTAGCTCTAAAAATGCTTGCTTATCGTCATCGGAGCTACACGGTGCTTTTACAGCCTCTCGATAAACGGTAATCGCAAAGCTGACCTTCGGCATTAAGTCAAAATCTGCAAAAATATGAAAAGCTATTTTCACAGATTCCTCCTTAAGTGCTCAGACCACAACGCTTTGCTTACAACCTCTCATATACGCATACTAAACGTATTTGGCGAACAAATCCACTAAAAAATCCAAGAATCGACTTCTTGGATGATTTTTTCTTTCATTAAACTGGTTACCTAGTTATATATCTCTAGGGTTGTTTTCATGTCTGAGTGCCCGATATGATTTATTTTTCGTTTCTATAATTACTTTTTGCCTTCCAGTTTCTTTTAATATTGTACTCAAGCAAGTGGGAATTGGTTCTTTTGTCATCCATGTATGCAAAATGTTATAATGCTGGTAAACAAAAATGATTACCTGTCATTTTTATTTAGTTCGTATTTAATTAAGTTGACTATCTGTATACTCTGTCTAAAACTTAAGAATTGTTGTTTTCGCTGTCGCTACCCAATTTTAATGAATGTCTGTAGGTTAAAACTGTTGTCCTTGTTATAGATAGTAAAGGAGAGCTTGAAAATGAAAACTGCGATTACGTTTCTATTAGAGGAATATGCCGATTGGGAAGGTGCTTATATTACTAGCACACTAAACCAAAATGAGAAATGGCAAAACAAAACTGCTTCTATCCAATCAGAGGTCACTTCCATTGGAGGATTAAAAACAAAAATCGATTACTTAATCGAACAAATACCTGAAAAAGTTGACCTTTTTATTATGATCGGTGGCAATTCATGGGACATAAAAAATCATCATTTATATCAAATAATCGATAAATTGTTAAAAACAGACGTACCAGTAGCTGCTATTTGTGGGGCAGTTGATTATTTAGCTCAGAGCGGATTATTGCAAGGTTACAAACACACCGGAAATGCGCAATTTCCTTGGTTAGAATCGGAAAATTATCAGAATAAAGAAGATTTTATAGAACAACAAGCTGTGAAAGATCGTAATTTGATTACTGCGAATGGAACAGCTCCTATAGAATTCACAGACTTGATTCTTCAAGCAGTCCATTTTGAAACAGAAGAAATAAGAGAAAAAACGATTCGTCTATACAAACTTGGATTCTATGATTACTATAAAAAGTACGGAGATCCTTTCTCCTAATCATTCTCTTCAATTAAATACTCCTTATCAATAGTGTGACAAGTAATTTTACTGATGATTATTTGTCACACTTTTTCTGACATTTATCAAAGAAGATACACTCTATTTATATTCATAGACAAGGTTTTACGGATTCAAAAATTCAGGATTATGCTATACTGGTATTAAAAAAATAATGAGGTATTTTATATGAAAAAGTTAGGTTTTATTTTATTGTTGGTCTCTTTATTCCTTGTAGGATGTACGTCTCCTAGTAAAGAAAATAGTGATCCATCTGCGACCACAGACAAAAGTTCAATCAGACAAACCAGTTCAGCTGAAAAATCAAGTACTCAGAAATCAGCTTCTACTGAAACGAATACATCTTCAACAAGCAGTAAAGTCTCAGAGCCCAATACTTCTTCTACATCTAGTAGTACAGTTGAGACAAATATTTCTTCTTCAACAATAGACACAACCTCCTCACAGTCTTCTCAGTCAATAGATCCGTTAGCAGGATATTCTGATCTACAAATTGAGTACGCACGTGTTTGGCTAGCTATTAGAGGTAATACTTTTAGAGATACATCGGGTGATTTCGAATTACATGTTATTCATTATCCTGCAGGAACACCTATCGCCCCTTATGATGCAGGGAGTGCAGTCTATCCGAAAGATGTGGTTATGCTCACTGGGAAATACAGTTACCAGGGAGTTTTAGTGTATTCAAGTAACCATGACGGGACAATCACTAGTTATCCAGTTCCTTCACATTGGCAAATGCCTGCAGATCAAACATCTTATCCAGCGTTCATTAGAGAAACAACTCAAGAAATCATTGATAATGCATCTGTAGTAGCTATTCCTACAGGAAATCCCAATGACGTGAAACAGTTAATCGATGTGACAGTTATAGATAATTAGACTTTCTAATATGTTATACAAAAAGAAGCTGACAGCATTTTGTCAGCTTCTTTCACTTTCTTTTCTATTTAGATTTATTGGTCTTTGATAGACTCCAAGGCAGGAAAAAATTTTTTAAATAAACGTTTGCAAAACAGTCGCTTTTCTATCTTCTACCGCTACTTCTGCATAGGCACCATTAATCAATGTCAGTTGTGGCGGTACATGACCACAATCAATATCATACAAGATCGGTAGTTTTAATTCCTTTGACAGATCTTCGTATACATCCTTCATTTTATAATCTAACAAATCCTCTGCCGCACTTCTACCGAACATGATCCCCGAGCTGCCATCAAACCAGCCTGCCAGTTTCATCTGAACAAGTGATCTTCTTAAATCAACTGACGATAGCTCACAGTTTTCTAGAAACCACAAGATCGGCTTTCCATCATTATACTTTCTTTTAAAAGATTGGACATCTCCATAAGGAGTACCGATTAAATGCCTGATCGTATCAATACAACCACCTAATAATCGTCCCTTCATCCTTACTGCATCTCCGCTGACTGATTGCCAATTTGTTGGTTCAGTGAGATGGAAAACAGAAGATGATGAATGCTCATGGGGCCACACTTTTTGATACTTTTCAGAAGATTGCTGTAGAATCGATTCTCCTTCTCTTGTTTTCAGTACACTTTCCCACATTGCTGTCGTTTCATCCAAGTACTCTCCTCTTAAATCAATAAGGTTAGTTCCATGTGCAGTGGCTATCCCTGTTTTTAATGTGACAGCAAGTAGCAACGTACTAATATCTGAATAACCTACTATCCATTTTGGTTGTAGAGCATCAAAATCGACAAAATCGAGAATCTCAATCAATAATTCTCCTCCCCAAGGCGGAAAGATCATTTGGATATTTTCATCTTGCATCATTTGATTGAATTCATCTGCTCGTTTTCTTGCTGGACCTGATTTTTCCTTATCTTGCGTCCAAAGCGTCTTTCCAGTAACTACTTGGAAAGATTTTTCTTCCATTCTCTTTAAAGCTGATTCGAGTAACGAATGGTGTTCCTCTGATACGCCTGAGGATGGTGCAGTAACCCCAATCGTTGCATTTCTTTCTAATAATGGATAACTTATCATGTTGCTTCACCTCCAAGTATGCACTATTTTACTTGGTTAATTGTTTTTTTCGTTTGCCGGCATCAAAAATATCGGCATCTCAAGTAGCTGGATGATTTTGTTTAAGTCAACCGTTTGGATGACCATCGTTTGATCTGGTCTACCTGGTGCAAAAACAAGTTTTTCATTTGATAAGAGCTCTTCATCAATAATAATCGGAATCTGTTTTTCATAACCAAACGGAGAAACAGCGCCCTGCTTTTGTCCCGTTTGTTCTTCCATGCGCTCTGATGAAACAATAGAAAGCCTTTTACCGACGATCTTCCCTAATGCTTTGAAATTCGTTTGTTTCGTAGTAAAAGTCAGATATACGTAGTTATTATCTTTTTTATCTTTTAAGAATAAGCTTTTGGTCTCTGTACCTGTAAATCCTTGTTCTTTCTTTATTACCAAAGCATCTTCATTTGTATAAATGGCTCGATGATGATACAACTCAAAATATATATTTTCGTGTAAGAATTTCTTTGCCAAGTCAATCATTTTTATGTCTCTTTTCTATTTTATTATTTGAGACATCTTATCATATAAATATAGCGGTTACAACATTACTTGTGTTTTGTTCGTTTTTTATACATAACTATTGTTTTTCTGGTAAAATAAATCAAACCACTTAATGGAGGCGTTTTAGAATGGAAAAATTTCAGCCGATCATCAATCAGATCAAAGAAAAAGAACATCAACAAAAGATCAAAGACCTTTTTGCTAAGATAACAGAAACGTATCCCCAGCTAGACACAACTGTAAAATGGAACCAACCTATGTTTACTGACCATGGTACCTTTATTATTGCATTTAGTTTTGCTAAAAATCATTTTTCTATCGCACCGGAAAAAGCAGCGATTCGTGCCCTTGAAAAAAATATCCAAGAAGCAGGCTACGTATATACGGATAACGTCATCAAAGTTCCTTGGAAAAGTGTAATCAACTGGGAATTGATTGAACAATTGATTTCATTTAATATTGAAGATAAAAAAGGTCATGATAAATTTTGGCGATAAAGCTTTATACGAATAAACCTTTTACTGGCGAGGAAACTATTCATCAGCTTATACAGGTTTTGTTCAATCCTATCCTTTTTATCATCCCTGGTTAAACACTTAATTGACAAAGTATCTGCTATTTTTATAAGGAGTCTTTCTTGTGCTGAAAAAATCACTGATTGAATGGCTTTGAATTTTCCACTTAGTAAAATTATTTTTTCAGCAATTTTCCTGCAAAACTTTTGAATAAGGAAAAAATACGAGAAAATATCAGTGATCTTTCATAATACTGCCCATTATTTTCAGGTATATTTAAATATAATATCACTTTAGGAGAGAACGAATTTCTTTAGAGAAAGAAAAGTTAGAATTTTCTGACTTGATTTTTACAATGACCTTAATTAAAATCGTTCTTTCTACATTTAGTGATTAAGCAAATATCAACTAAGTCAATAGAACCATTCACATAGGAGGGTGAACATTGAAAGATTTTTACTCAGTAAATGAATTAGCCGAACAATTAGGTGTTACTACACGTTCTATCAGAAATTATCTTCATGAAGGAAAACTAAAAGGAACAAAGGTTGGCGGGCAATGGAAATTTTCTGAACGTAATCTTTTTGAGTTCCTATACGGAGATCAAGCAGAGGAAGCAGCAAAAGAAATGCAGCGATTCATGCTAAATGCACTAATCACGATGCGTTTCAACCTTCAGTATCGTGATTTTACAGCAATCAATCAATTCCGAGAACAATTAGTCCAGTACCATAACGATGTTTACGCAAATAAAAAAGACCGTCTTTTACAATACGATCTTTATAAAGACAATCATGCGGAGATACTAATCGGTGGTAACTTCAATTATGTCGTAAACTTTAGTCAATGGATCAATGAAAAATTATTGATGCAGACAGATATTTCACTTGTATCTTAAACAATTAAAAAGCGCTAGAAATTCCAGAGATGTTGGAAATTCTAGCGCTATTTTTTTATAAGTACTTACTGTTTGGTTCAAACAAATATTTTTTTAATAAATGAGATTTTACCATCTTTATCCTCAAATAAAGACCGTGACCATGCTTCCTGCTACGATCAGCAATAATCCGATAATCGTTAATTTTTTTTCTTTTGGTGTCTTATTTTCATGCAGGATGTACATACCGCCTAATGTAGAGATAACTACGTTTAGCTGTGTAATGATATATGCAGTAGCAACCCCATTTTCATTTGCTGAAAAAATATAAGCCAATGCTGACACACTGAAGATGGCTCCAACTATTGTTGCTTTCCAACTCTTGTCTTCAGAAAATGCGGTTGGTTTTCGGAAAATCACATAAATCACTGCCCCTAAAAAGACACCGATCATTTGCGGAAAGAAAATGGAAAGTCCGCTTGCATCAACTAGTTTGGGCAATGCACTGTAAACCCAATAACCAATACTTGTTGATGCTAATAGACTGATTCCTTTTGTGATACCGCCTTTTTTTCCAGGATCATCACTGATTGCCGTTAAAGCAGAACCAAATACAAGAAGAATGATTGCTGCTGCACCAATGATTTTTCCCATACTTCCAGACCATTCTCCAAAAGCGAAGACACCAATCAATGAGGTTCCGACTAACTGTAATGCAGTCGAAATTGGCATCGTTTTAGAAACACCAATCAAGTTGAAAGATGTATACTGTCCTGTTTGTCCGATGACCCAGAATGCACCAGAAAGTAAACTAATCAAAAATGTAGTCACTGAAATACCAGCTGGAGAAGCGAATAATTGAACAAGTAAGCCAACGAGCACGGCTCCAATACCAGTTCCTAATATCTCATTTGTTGGTCTGCCACCAATCTTTTTCAAAATCAGTGGCTGGATCCCCCACCCAACTGCCGGGATCAATGCAATCAATAAACCCATTTTTATTCACCCTTATCCTTTTCCACCTTGGAAAGAAGGATATAAAGTCATCCCACCATCTGCAAATAGTGTAATACCTGTAACATAACTGGATTCGTCTGAAGCCAACCATACAGCTGTCGCCGCTATTTCTTTTGGTTCACCTACGCGTCCTAGTGGGATCATACTTTCCAAGAGTTCTTTTTGTTCAGGATCATCAAATTTTGCCGCATTAATAGGTGTACGGATAGCACCAGGTCCTATACTATTGATTCTGATTCCCTTTGGTGCGTACTCCATTGCTACCGTTTCGGTGAATAGTTTTACTCCGCCTTTTGAAGCAGCGTAATGAGCAAACGTTGGCCATGGGATTTGTTCATGAACAGAAGACATATTGATGATATTTCCTTTTTTATCATTCTCTGTAAAGTAATTTAAAGCCGCTTTCGTTCCGATAAAAACGCCAGTCAAATTGACTTTTAATACTCTTTCCCAATCTTCAAGGCTAAGTTCATGGGTTGGATGCTGATTTTCCATCCCAGCATTATTAACCCAAACGTCCAGTGTCCCAAAATTTTCTAAAGCCGTATCAAGTAAACGCTGTATTCCTTCTTCAGAACTGACATCTGCTTGTACAGAGACTGCTTTTCCGCCTGCCTCTTCGATTGCTTTGACTGCTTTTTCTGCTCCTTCTTTATCCGAGTTATAGTTGACAACTACATTCATTTTTTCTTTCCCGAATCGTTGAGCAATCGCTGTTCCAATCCCCTTTGAGCCACCAGTTACTACTGCGACTTTGTTTTCTAATTCCTTATACATAGTACCCACTCCTTTTTCATACCTAAACCTGTTATTACGGATAACTTTTATTTCCGTCTTAAAGTGAGTGTACACCAAGATATATAGTCTAAAGCAAATGATACGCTCTAGCAATCGTTTTCATGAATTGCTAGTGTCCTTTTATTTCTATAAAGAAAGAGGTTGTGACAGAAGTGGCCAGCTTCAAGAAATAAAAAGTAATTTACAAAAATTACTTCTCAAATTTTTGTGAAATTTCGGCTTATTTCCGAAGAAGCTACTTCTGAAAAACCATTTATTTGGAAAAAAAGGCTGTGACAAGACTTTTGTCACAGCCCCTTTCCTGGGCTTATTTATTACCCATTTTATTGTAATTGCTAGTTATACATAAACAAGAGATTTTATGCATAATGTTTTATTGCTGAGAAAAATATTCAGCTGTTGCTTGTTCATCCTCTTTGAGTTGTTCAATCAATTCCTCTACACTAGAAAATTTCACTTGATCTCTTAAAAATTGATTCCAGCGTACTGCGACATGTTCACCATAGATATCTTGATTAAAGTCCAAAATATACAATTCTACAGTCAGCTCCCGACCTTCACCGAATGTATCATTATGTCCAATTGAACCCATGGCTGGATACCAAGTTTCCCCAATTTTTATTTCCGATACATAAACACCTTCTTTAGGCAAATGAACTGTGCTCTTTACTTTGACATTTGCTGTAGGGAATCCTAGTAGTCTGCCTCGTGCATCGCCATGGACAACTACCCCTTCTACCTCATATGTGCAACCTAATAGTTTTGCTGCTTCTTTTACTTGTCCGCTGTCTAGTAATCCTCGAATACGGGTAGAGCTGATTTTTTCACCTTGTTCTTCTTCTTTAGAAACTGTGACGATTTTGAATCTTCCTTTGGCATATTCAGGAAAATGAGCGACATCTGCAATGTCTTTTGGTCCATACGTATAATCAAAACCGGAAACAGCATATTTTGCATGTAACCCTACGATGTATTGATCAACAAATTCCTGCGGTGCTAAATGAGCAAAAGAAGAAGTAAAATCAACTTCATATAAATAATCTATACCCAAAGCGGCCATTTTTTCTTCTTTTTGCTTAAGGCTAGTCAAATATTTCACGCTGCTAGGATCGATCTTTTTAAAGACAATCGATGGATGCTGATTGAAAGTCATCAATGCTAATTTCAATCCTTCTTTTTGTGCAATTTCCATACCTGTCTTTATGACTTTCTGGTGTCCAATATGCACGCCGTCAAAAAATCCCAGTACTAAAACGACATCGTCTTCTGGAATTTGTTCTGATTGGTAAGGATGTCTGATCTTGATGATATTCATTCGTTATTCCTCATTTCTCAATACTTTACTAGGTTTTAATTTGTTTTTTTCTTTCGGGTTTGGCTGATAGATACTGACAACTTTGCCTTTATAAAACAAAGCAATTTCTTCTGACGGCATTTCTGGGAGCGCAAATACAGTATAATCAAGTCTCATACCGTTTTTTACTTTCTGCCATACTTCATCAGTAATATCTACTCGTTTGAATCGTTTCACTCCTTTTTCTATTGGCAGCAAACAATCATCGATTGTCCCATTTTTCACAGCTTGAGCTACTTCTTCTAATGTCAGAGCATCTTTCTGGGACATACCGGCACTTGCTGTTCGGGTCAGATCAGACATGTGCGCAGGGTAACCAAGTTTCTTGCCTGTATCTACAGCTAATGTGCGGACATAGGTTCCTTTCCCGCATTCTACTTCGAAGCGCCAAGAAATGGTTCCTGTCACTTCGTCTCTTGTCAATTCACTTGTCCGGATAAAACGGTAAATCTGAGCCTTTCTAACAGGACGCTCCACTGTTTCATTATTGCGGGCATATTCATATAACCGCTTACCGTTGACTTGTACCGCTGAGTACATTGGTGGTATCTGGGTGATCTCACCAATAAATGAAGCCATCACTTCATCTATTTTTTCTTCAGATAAAGACATATCTACTGGTTTTGTTTCTACCCGTTCTCCGGATCGATCTTCCGTCGTTGTACTGAAACCTAGAGTTATCTCGCCTACATAGATTTTCCCAGAATCTGTCAAATATTCGATAACTTTTGTGGCTTTTCCAATACAAATGGGCAACACACCGTCTACGTCTGGGTCAAGCGTACCCCCATGTCCGATTTTTTTCGTATGTAAGATTTTTCTTAATTTGAATACGCAATCATGACTTGTCATTCCGCGTTCTTTCCATAAAGGTAATAACCCGTCCATGTCTTTTCTCCATTTCATTTTTGATTTAACTGAATTATTATAACACATTGCATCAATTACTGACGAATTTGACATCATAATGAACGGTTTTTATTTTTCGGCAATAAAAACGTAACAAAATTCATGCTCACGTAAATAGAAATCATGTTATGCTTTTTTTAAAGGAGGGAATAGAATGGAAGATTTTTTCTTTGCACCATTTGATTGGATTTATGGGTGGCTTACAGGTAAATAGTTTGGTTTTCACTTCCCAAAAACGAAAAAAAAGACTGTCCATTCTTCCAGTCTTTTTTCCGTTTTTTTTATTTATTTTTTCAGTTTCTTAATCAATGTAAAAAATTCTGTTTTGCGGGATCGATTTTATCATTTTATTGGTCAAGATTTTTCCATTTCCAATCCAATACTTCTGGCAGATCAATACCATTTTCACGAATATAGTTTTGATGTTCTTGTAATTTCTGATCCATTTCTTCCGCAAAATCTTCTGCTTGACTTCCTTTGATTTTTAAAGCTGCGTCTTTTGCCAAATGATAACGATCAAGTTCATTTACTACACGCATGTCAAATGGTGTCGTGATATCTCCATTTTCTTTGTAGCCATGAATCATTAAATGATGGTTATGACGATCAAAGAAAATCGTGCGGACCAATGTTTCATAACCGTGGAAAGCAAATAAGATCGGTTTGTCTTTTGTAAAATATTGATCAAATTCTTCATCGCTCAACCCACGCGGATCTTGACTTGGATGACGTAATTTCAATAAATCTACGACATTGATGAACCGAATTTTTAGTTTTGGGAATTCTTCCAGCAGCAAAGTTACAGCTGCTAATGCTTCTAAGTTAGATTCCGTTCCTGCAGCAGCAATGATCAATTCAGGTTCCTCCTCTTTTGCTGTCGAAGCCCAATCAATGATTTTCAAGCCTTCATTCACTAAGACGGCTGCTTCTTCTGCTGAGTAAAATTGAGCACGCGGATGTTTGGAAGAGATGATCAAATTGATTTTTTCTGACGAGCGGAATGCTTTATCCATGACTGCGAGCAATGTATTTGCATCCGCAGGCAGATATTCACGGATGAACTCCGCCTTCTTTTCTGCCAAATGTGTCAATATTCCTGGATCTTGGTGGCTATATCCATTGTGATCTTGCTGGAAGACTGTTGAGCTTGCAATGAGATTTAGCGAAGGATAATCATTTCGCCAAGAAAGGTCATGTGATTTCCGCATCCATTTGAAGTGCTGAGTCAACATAGAATCAACCACTCGCAAGAATGATTCGTAACTTGCAAAAAAACCATGCCGTCCAGTCAGAACGTACCCTTCTAAGAACCCTTCATCTTGGTGTTCCGATAATTGACTGTCGATGACGCGACCAGATGGCGAAAGCCATTCATCATTTTCTGGTTCGATTTTTTCCATCCATTGGCGATTTGTCGTTTTGAAAACTTGATTCAATCGGTTTGATTTTGTTTCATCTGGTCCAAATATACGGAAATTTTCTGGATTTTTCTCAATGATCTCGCGAACGAATTTACCAAGTTCGGTCATATCTTCTGCTTTAATGGAGCCTGGTTTTTCAAATTGCAAAGTATATTTTTTCCAATCTGGCATAATAAGCGGTTTTGGATCGATTCCACCATTGGTGATAGGATTTTTTGCCATTCTTTGGTCACCAGTAGGCGCGATTTCTCTGATTTCTTCTAAAATACGTCCTTGTGCATCAAATAATTTTTCTGGTTCATAGGATTTCAGCCAACGGAGTAAAGCATCTGCATGATCCATATGTTCTTGATCTACAGGAATCGGTACTTGGTGTGCTCGGAAGGTTCCTTCAATTGGTTCCCCGTCCCATTCTTTTGGACCGGTCCATCCTTTTGGTGTGCGTACGATCAATACTGGCCATTTTGGCATCACGACATCTGTTGCTGTCTTCAGGCGAGCTTCTTTTTGGATGGATTTGATTTTCTCGATTGCTTGATCCATTTTTTCAGCCATAACAGGATTTAATTTTTCTGGATCATTTCCTTCAATAAAGAAAGGTTCCCAGCCAAGTCCGTTAAAGTAATTTGCTAATTCTCCATCTGATTTACGTGCCAAGATCGTTGGGTTGGCTATTTTTGCACCATTTAAATGAAGGATCGGTAAAACAGCTCCATCTATCACTGGATTGATAAAGACATTTGAGAACCAGCTTCCAGCTAAAGGACCAGTTTCTGCTTCACCATCACCAATCACGACAGCAGAGATTACTTCAGGATTGTCTAATACAGCTCCGACTGCATGTGAAAGAGAGTATCCAAGCTCTCCGCCTTCATGGATAGAACCTGGTGTTTCTGGTGCTGCATGAGAAGCAATGCCTCCAGGAAATGAAAATCGCTTGAATAATTTTTGCATTCCTGTCTCATCTTCCGTTACTTCTGGATAGATCTCTGTGTAACTTCCATCTAAATAAGCATTCGATACCATGACTTGTCCGCCGTGTCCTGGCCCTTCGATATAAAACATGTTCAAATCATATTTATTGATGACTCGGTTCAAATGGACATAAATAAAATTTTGGCCAGGAATCGTTCCCCAATGACCGATTGGATGTTTTTTGACATCTTCTGGTTTCAGTGTACGTCTCAGTAAGGGGTTATCTTTAAGATAAAGTTGCCCAACAGAAAGATAATTAGCAGCACGCCACCAAGCCGTCATTTTATCAAAGTATTCTTTACTAGAATAATCCATACATAACACTCCTTTTCATTATTACTCTTATTCTAGCGCAGATACTCCCAATTGAAACCTAATAAGCACTTCTGTTCATTTGTTTGGATTTTATATCTAGCCAAATGAACAGGTATAAAAAACCACGAATTTTTTCCTTTCGCTGACGTTTTTTACATTGATCCAAAAAACTTGTCGTTATCACAATGGCTGTTCCGCAGTTCATTTCGCTCCTCATCATGCATAATTTGCTGAATGACGCTAGGCCAGTTAACACATTGTTGGAAAACTGGGGCTGGATCGAGCAATTCCTTTCCTGATTGATCCGTTTTATGTAAAAGTCTCTGTTATCTTTGTCAATATGTGAATTGGTATCCCAGCTACTATGCTAATTTCTACAGGGATTATCAAAAATTTGGATCGTGACCAAATCGAAGCGGCGTAATCGGAAATATCAATAACTTCAACGTGATTTTTCTTTTAACTGTCAACGGACCGACAAACTCAAACTTTTATGGTGCAGGTTCCACTGATCTTCTAGTTACTTGGCTATACCTGACTGTCACTAAAATAGATTACAATCTAGCTTCCGTTATCGGTATCTTGATCTTTATCTATATGCAAAAATTTATATACTACTAGAAAAAAGAAAGTCGAATTTTTTACTTTTCTTTTTCTCTTTTTTGGTTAGCTGACACGCTACCAGACTAAAGTCATGGAACTCTTAGGTAATACGTCTTAATGAAAACAAAAAAATCCCGCAACCCCTGATTTCACAGGATTTGCGGGATTTTTTGATTAGTCTTTGTTCAAGTCGCGAAGCAATTCATCGATATGGTTGCCATAGACAACTGATTCATCAAGTTCAAAGAACAATTCAGGTGTCTTATAAATACTTAGATTGTGCCCTAATTCTCGACGAATCAATCCTGATGCTTTATTCAATCCATCTTGTGCTTTTTTCTTATCTGATGCTAAGTCAGATAAAATGCTGTAATAGATCGTTGCTTGCTGTAAGTCCCCCGTAACTTTCACATCTGTGATCGTTACGTTCTCCACACGAGGGTCACGGACCTTTTTGCGCAAAATATCATTGACTTCTTTTAAGATTTCTTGACCGACTCGGCGATCACGGTAGTTAGCCATAATGATTGGCCTCCTTTTATCAGTTTTTAGTCATTTTTGACTTCTTCCATGATAAATCCTTCAATTACGTCATCTACTTTGATGTCATTGAATTTTTCAATCATTGCACCACATTCATAACCCATTTTGACTTCTTTCACGTCATCTTTGAATCGTTTCAGACTTGCAAGTTGTCCTTCATAGATTACGATTCCGTCACGGATTACACGGACACCGCTATCTCTACGAATATATCCTTCTGTTACATAGGCACCTGCAATCGTACCAACTTTAGAAACTTTGAAGGTTTCACGAACGATCATTTGACCAGTGATTTTTTCTTCAAATTCAGGGTCTAGCATCCCTTTCATCGCAGTTTCGATTTCTTCGATGGCTTTATAGATGATACGGTGAAGACGAATATCGACTTCTTCAGTATCAGCTTGCACTTTTGCCTGCGGTGTAGGACGAACGTTGAAACCGATGATAATAGCGTTGCTGGCTGCTGCTAAGGTTACATCACTTTCATTGATTGCTCCGACAGCTGAATGGACGATTTTTACACGGACACCTTCCACATCAATCTTCTTCAATGATGCAGCCAGTGCTTCTGCTGAACCTTGTACATCTGCTTTGATGATTACGTTAACTTCTTTCAATTCGCCTTCTTTCAGGCTTTCAAATAAGTTGTCCAAAGTCACACGGCTTGTGGCAGCACGGTTTTCCAATAATGCACGTTTTGCGCGTTCTTCACCCGCTGCACGTGCTGTCTTTTCGTCTTCGAAGACTACGAAACGGTCACCTGCTTGAGGTACATCATTCAAGCCAGTGATTTCTACTGGCGTTGCAGGTCCTGCTTCTTTATCGCGACGGCCAAGATCGTTTGTCATTACACGGACACGTCCGTAAGTATTACCGACAACGATTGGGTCACCAACGTGAAGTGTTCCTTCTTGGACAAGTAAGGTTGACACAGGACCTTTACCTTTATCAAGACGTGCTTCGATCACTGTTCCGATTGCGCGTTGTGTTGGATCTGCTTTTAAATCTTCTACTTCTGCGACTAACAGGATCATTTCCAGCAATTCTTCGATGTTTTGGCCGAATTTCGCTGAGATCTCAACAAAAATCGTTTCTCCACCCCATGCTTCAGGAATTAACTCATACTCACTTAATTCTTGCATAACATGCTGAGGATTTGCACCTGGTTTATCAATTTTATTTACAGCGACGATGATTGGAACGCCTGCAGCTTTGGCATGGTTGATTGCTTCAACTGTTTGTGGCATGACGCCATCATCTGCAGCAACAACTAAGATCGTGATATCTGTGATACTTGCTCCACGTGCACGCATACTTGTAAAGGCCGCATGTCCTGGTGTATCCAAGAAAGTGATTGGTTTACCATCAATATCGATCTGGTAGGCACCGATATGCTGTGTGATTCCGCCGGCTTCGCCGCTTGTTACACGTGAATGGCGCAATGTATCCAATAAGGTTGTTTTCCCGTGGTCTACGTGTCCCATAATCGTTACTACTGGCGGACGTGAAACTAATTTATCTGGATCGACTTCTTCTGCCTCGAAGAATTTATCGATATCAGCAATGTCAACTTGGACTTTTTCTTGTGGTTCCATGCCATAATCCGTCGCTAACAGTTCAATCGTATCTTTATCCAGTGCTTGGTTTTGATTGACCATGACACCAAGCATAAATAATTTTTTAATGATTTCTGCTGGCTCACGATGAATTTTTTTCGCAATATCTGCTACGTTCATACCTTCAGTATACTCTAATACATCTGGCAATTCACGGAATTTGCGTGGTGGTACAGCTGGTTTAGTTGATTGTTGCTGTTTGCCTTTTTTACCTTTTTTATTATAACGATTACGGTTATTATTATTAAATTTGCCGCGATTGTTATTGTTTGGTTTGTTGTTATTGTTAGTACGGTTTTGATTGCCGCCTTGGCTCGTTCCTTGACGATTTTGGCTGCTGGTATTTCCCGTATTATTTTGGTTTGTTGTTGGTTTTTTTCCTTGATTCACTTGACCGCTCCCTTGACCGCGATCTTGATAACTGCGGTTATTTTTATTTTTTTGTTGATTGTTCGTTGTTTCTTTTTTACGTTGATCGTTCGGCTGTTGATTGGCTGGTTTTCTGCTTGCTTGTTGTGCAGCTTGTTGTTTCGTGCTTGGGTTTTTGAACGCTTGTTGCAATTTCTTCTCATCACTGCTAGTAATCGCACCCATATGGTTTTTCACATCGATGCCAAGTTGTTGTGCTTTTTCCACGACGTCTTTACTAGATTTTTTGAGTTCTTTTGCTAATTCATAGATTCTTTTGTTGCCCATGCAATCACCTTCCTAACCTTCAATTAGCTCCTTGGTCTTCTTCGCAAATCCGGCATCCATTATTCCGAATACCTTGCGAGGTTTTCCGATCATCTGCGTGATTTCTGCTTCAGAAAATAGCTCAAAGCAAGGAACTTCATAATATGAACTCTTATCTTTTATCTTTTTTCTTGTATTCTCGCTTGCATCGGTTGCCACAAACACCAATTTTGCTTTTTGTTTGCGGATTTCAGCAATGGTCAGTTCTTCACCCGTAATTAGTTTTCCCGCGCGCATCGCTAGACCGATGAGATTCATGGCTTTTTGCCGATTAACTGTATTCATTTTCCAAATAACTCTTTACGTGCTTTTTGGTGAGTGACATAGTCAAGAAGTTCTTGATAAAACTCATCTGTTAATGTTGTTTCGAGTACTCGATCGAGAATTTTTTTATCCCAAGCTTGTTGTACTTCTTCCGGCTCAAGTGAGACATACGCTCCTCGTCCAGGCATTTTTCCAGTTGGATCGATCGATACTTCCCCTTCTTTTGAACGGGTGATTCGGACCATCTCTTTTTTAGGTTTCATTTCACCTGAAACCACGGATTTGCGTAAAGGAATTTTCCTTTGTTTCATCTCTTTGCCTCCTTACTAAAGTTAAGCTTCTGGTTTTTCTTCGACCGTTTCATTGTTGAATGCAATTGTTTCATATTCATCGTCTGTTAAATCTGACTGAACGATTGCTTCATCATGCAGTTCTTCTGCTTCTTTTTGTTGTTCTTGATTTTCATAAAATTCCGTCATGTCAGATTCTGATTTGATATCGATTTTATGGTTAGTCAATTTAGCAGCTAAACGTGCATTTTGTCCGCGTTTACCGATTGCTAGCGATAATTGGTAGTCTGGAACGACAACTGTGCAGGCCTTTGGATTTGTCTCATCGAAGATCACATCCATGACTTGTGCAGGATTCAATGCATTTGCAATGAATACAGCTGGATCTTCATTCCATTCGACGATATCCATGTTTTCGCCTTTTAATTCATTGACGATTGCTTGAACTCGTTGTCCCTTTGGCCCGACACATGTACCGACTGCATCGATATTTGGATCATTTGAGCGAACTGCCACTTTTGAACGATCGCCAGCTTCACGGGCGATGCTGACAATTTCAACGATTCCATCATAGACTTCTGGTACTTCTTGTTCAAATAAGCGACGCAATAGGTCTGGATGGCTGCGGCTAACAAATACTTGCGGACCTTTAGACGTATTTTCTACTCGGGAAACATAAACTTTGATTCGATCATGTGGTTGATAAAATTCATTTGGCATTTGATCTTGTTTAGAAAGAACTGCCTCAATTTTACCAAGATTGACATAAATATAACGTTTATCCTGGCGTTCGACGATTCCTTGCATGATGTCTTTTTCATAAGCACTGAATTCGTTATAAATAATCGTTCTTTCTGCTTCACGTACACGCTGTAAAATAACTTGTTTAGCCGTTTGCGCAGCGATCCGCCCAAAATCTTTTGGTGTTACTTCAAAACGGATCGTATCACCGATCTCATATGCTGGATTGATTAAAAGTGCATCTTTCAATGAGACTTCCAACTGTGAATCCATCACTTCTTCCGTTACTTCTTTTACCGCATAGACATGGATCTTTCCTTTTTTCTGATCAAATTCCACTTCGACGTTTTGTGCTTGGCCATAGTGACGTTTGTATGCAGAAACCAATGCTGCTTCTAAAGCATCGATCACGATTTCTTTTGAGATCCCTTTTTCAGCTTCTAAAGCGTCTAACGCATTTAACATTTCTTTACTCATTTTTTCTGATTCCTCTCCGTGATTAAAATTGGATAGCTAAGCGAGCTTTTGCAATATTTTTTCGGTCAAAAGTCAATTCTTTTTCTCGTGTTTTTATGCGTATTTTCAATGTAAGCTGTTCAGCATCAAATGATTGAAGAAATCCTTCATATTGTTTTTCGCCATCTACTGGTTGGTATAAGGAGACATGGACATAATCACCAAGTGCCTTTTCATAGTCGCTTTCTTTTTTCAATGGCCGCTCTGCTCCCGGGGAGGATACCTCCAGGAAATAAGCTTGAGGAATCGGATCTGGATCTGCTGCATCAAGTTTTTCACTCAGTTTCTCACTGACAAAGGCGCATTCTTCGATATCGATACCGCCTTCTTTGTCAATAAATACTCGTAAGAACCAGCTTTTTCCTTCTTTTACAAATTCGACTTCGACAAGTTCAAAATTTTGTTCATCTAAAATCGGTGTCACCATTTCTGTGACTGTTTCAACGACGCTACTCAAAAGTTTCGCCTCCTTAAAAATTAAGTGCGTAATTCCATTAAAAAGAGTGAGCGAAAAATCCGCTCACTCACAGTTAGTATCATTACCTATAAGAACTATACCATACTCTGCTTAAAATTACAAGCAGACAGGAAAACAGATGCTTATAGCATATCGAATAACGATAATTGATTTTCATCTGGTAGATCTTTCAATACGCCATTGTCGTTCATATATTCGATCAATGTTTTTGAAACTTTACCGCGGGTGGCAAGATCTTCTTTGGATAAAAATGGACCGTCTTTTCTTGCTTCAACGATTTGTTTTGCCACGTTGGTTCCCAAACTTGGGACAGCTCTAAATGGTGCGATCAACGTATCACCTTCAATAACAAAGTTAACGGCATCCGATTTATACAAATCAATCATTCCAAATTTGAATCCTCGTTCCAGCATTTCATTGGCTAACTCCAGCACTGTCAGTTGATTCTTTTCTTTTACGGAAGCATCTAATCCTTTGTCCGTGATTTCTTTCATTGCTTGTTTCACAGCATCTTTTCCTTTGCACATGGAGACTAGATCAAAGTCGTCTGCACGTACAGAAAAGTATGCACAGTAATACAAAATAGGGAAATAAACCTTGAAATAAGCGACACGAAGAGCCATCAATACGTAAGCTGCAGCATGGGCTTTCGGAAACATATATTTGATTTTTGAACAAGAATCGATATACCAGTCGGGCACATTATTTTCTTTCATCGCCGATAGATAGGTTTCTCGCAATTCATCAGGGATCTTGTTCCATTGTCCTTTACGAACAGTTTCCATGATTTTAAATGCCATCCCGCTATCTAATCCAGCATGGATCAAATAAACCATAATATCATCACGACAGCCGATTACTTCCGCCAGTGTCGCATCTCCTCGTCGAATCAATTCTTCCGCATTTCCTAACCATACGTCTGTACCATGAGATAGTCCCGAAATTTGCAGTAGTTCTGCAAAAGTTGTAGGATGCGTTTCTTCTAGCATCCCTCGAACAAAACGAGTGCCGAATTCTGGAATACCTAATGTCCCTGTTTTGGAATAAATTTGTTCCTGACTTACTCCAAGTACTTCAGGACCGGCAAATATCCGCATCACTTCCGGGTCATCCGTAGGGATCGTTTGTGGATCGATCCCTGATAAATCTTGAAGCATCCGAATAACAGTTGGGTCATCATGCCCTAGAATATCTAATTTCAATACATTATCGTGAATCGAGTGGAAATCAAAATGAGTCGTTTTCCATTCCGAATTTTGATCGTCTGCTGGATATTGGATCGGCGTAAAATCATAGACATCCATATAATCGGGAATAACGATGATCCCCCCTGGATGCTGGCCGGTTGTCCGTTTGACTCCAGTAGCGCCTTTTGCTAATCTGTCGACTTCTGCACTTCGAAACTGCAGATTATTGTCCCTTTCGTATCCTTTTACATAGCCATATGCTGTTTTGTCGGCGACTGTACCAATCGTTCCGGCACGGTAAACATAGTCTTCGCCAAACAATACTTTCGTATAGTTATGGGCTTCTGCTTGATAATCACCTGAGAAGTTCAAATCAATATCGGGCACTTTGTCTCCATGGAATCCTAAAAATGTCTCAAATGGAATATCATGACCGTCTTTGTTTAAGCGTGCACCACATTTTGGACATTGTTTTTCTGGCATGTCAAATCCAGAACCATACGTACCATCTTCAAAAAACTCGGAATATTGGCACTCTGGACAATAATAATGAGGGGCTAATGGATTAACTTCAGTGATTCCTGTCATCGTCGCAACAAAGCTAGAGCCAACAGAGCCACGTGAACCTACTAGATAGCCATCTTCATTACTTTTATGCACTAGTTTTTGGGCGATCAGATAAATAACCGAGAAGCCATTACCATTAATAGAATTCAACTCTTTTTCTAATCGTTTTTGAATGATCTCAGGTAACGGATCTCCGTACATTTGTTTTGCTTTTGTGTAACTCAATTCTGATATTTCATCTTCTGAACCTGGAATCTTCGGTGTATAAAGTTCATCTTTGACTGGAATCACTTCTTCGCAGATATCTGCGATTTTATTCGTATTTTCTACTACGATCTCTTTCGCTGTTTCTTCCCCTAAAAAGTGAAATGCAGTTAGCATCTCATCGGTTGTTCGGAAATGGACATCCGGCAAACTATGACGATTCAACAGATTCGCTCCGCCCATAGAATTGATCAAAATTTTTCGGTAAATGGCATCTTCTTCGTTCAGATAATGTACATTACCTGTTGCAACAACGATTTTATCCAAACTTTTTCCGATTTCTACCAAATTTTGGATAATTTCTTCCAAATCATGTTCATTTTTTACCAATTCTTGCTCGATCAAAGGCGCATAGACCGCTTTTGGCATAACTTCAATATAATCGTAGAATTTTGCTCGGTTTCTTGCCTCTTCTACCCCTTTTTGCATCATGGCTTCGAATATTTCTCCCTTATCACAAGCTGAGCCGATCAATAGATTTTCACGCATCTTTTTCAATTGGGAGCGTGGTATTCGTGGGACGCGTTCGAAGTATTCGACATTCGACATTGAAATCAGTTTGAACAAATCTTTCAGTCCTGCCTGATTTTTTGCTAAAATCGTTACATGGAAAGGTCGAGCCCTTTTGTAAGAATCTCCTTCTCCGATATGCTCATTTAGCTGATCATGATAAAGCATGTTATGATTGTCCATTGCCTCTTTCACAAAGATCCATGCTAAGTGACCAGTTGCTTCAGCATCATAGATTGCTCGGTGATGCTGTTCCAAGCTGACACCAAACTTTTTAGATAACACACCTAATCCGAAACGTTTGAATTGAGGATACAGATATCTAGCTAATTCCAACGTATCAATGACTGGATTGGCCGCTTCAGGAATACCATACCTTGCGTAGCTAGTATTCAAGAACCCCATATCAAAAGCCGCGTTGTGGGCTACCAAAATTGTATCTTTTGAAAATTCAAGGAACATCCGCAATACTTCTTCTTCCGACTTTGACCCTCGAACCATTTCATCCGTGATACCAGTCAGATCTACCGTTGTTCGTGACAAGGGATGTCCTGGATCGATAAATTCATCAAAGCTTTCGATTACATTTCCTTTATACATTTTGACTGCGGCTAGCTCGATGATCGTGTCATATACTGCAGACAATCCTGTCGTTTCCACGTCAAATACGACATATGTGGCTTCACTCAATGCTTCATGTGCATCATTATAAGCAATTGGGACACCATCATCTACGACATTCGCTTCCACGCCGTATAAGATTTTCACACCTGCTTTTTTTCCAGCACTATGTGCTTCCGGAAAGGCTTGCGCACCACCGTGGTCTGTAATGGCGATAGCTCGGTGCCCCCATTTCCCTGCTTGTGCCACAAGATCAGAGATGCTGTTTGTTGCATCCATCGTACTCATATTGCTATGAACATGAAGCTCTACTCGTTTTTCCCCTTCAGGAGCATAATCTTTGCGAGGTGTATGTTTGACTTCTATGATATCTTGCGCATTCATGACCAAATCACGGACAAACGTATCTTCTTGAATACTTCCTCGTACCTTTAACCAGCTACCGACACTGATCGCATCAAATACTTGTTCATCTTTTTCGCCGTTCGAGAATTTTTTGACGATAAATGATGAAGTATAATCTGTGATTTTCAAAGTCAAGATCTTGCGTTTTGAACGTAGTTCTCTGACTTCTTTGTCGAATACGTACCCCTCAAGTGTGACTCTTCGTTCTTCTTCAACGATACTGATCATTGGTGTCGTTGGTTCATCGGCTGGAATATTTCGTCCTAGCTGGATGGGTCCTTCAAGAGCTGGCGATTGCTCTTTTCTTTCCTTTTTCTTTTGTTCGTGGACAACTAGACTTTCAGCTGCTTGCTTCATAAAGGCTTCTGCCTGTTCTTGTTTGCGTTCTTCAAAAAGTTTCAATACTCGTTCCGCTTGCTGCTCATCCACTTCTGGTTCGATACGAAATTTTGGGAATCCGTAACTGACGAACAACTCTTCTACTAATGGCAAGTATTGTTGCTTCAAATAAGAAATAGCTCCTGTACTGTCGATTGGCAAGATGACTTTACGATCTTTTATCACAGGTACCTGCGTTTTCAATACTTGCTGTGCTAGTGGTGTATCGCATTGCTGATTTTCCAAAGCTTGGGCCCAGTAATCTTGCAAGAGCTGTTCATCGAATGTCTGGTCATCTGCTAAGATATTCAGTTTGACTTGTGCAATATCTTTAAAAGCGATAGTCAGATGCTGAGTCAATGACCGATATAGCATAATAGGCAAAATTTTGGAAAAATGCAGCGTAAATTCCCATAAACGCGATTTACGATGGACCACTACACTATCCATTTCACCAGCAGTAAGCAGTGGATGATTTCTTTCTGCTTCCTCTAATTGGATTTGTTCCAACAGTTTTTCAAATAAATCTCGTTTTTCTGACAAAGATATACGCCCTTTCTGATGAGAAACAATGCAATTGATCGCATCTTATCCTCTTCTTTTTCAGTACCTTTTAGTATACTCGTTTTTTCTGAGTTTTACATTAAAAAATTGGAACTGCGATTTGAATCGCAGTTCCAATTTTAAAAGCAAATCATCAGATTGTCAAAAACATCTGATTCAGCTATTTTTATTTTCTGTGTTTTAACGCTTATTATTCGCCTTGGTTCAAGAGGATTGGTAAAGTATTCGCCAATTCTTCTTTACGTACTTCAACCATTTCGCCAGTTTTCTTGATTTTTACTTCTACGATTCCATCCACTGCTTTTTTACCGACAGTGATTCTGATTGGACAGCCAATCAAATCAGAATCCGCGAATTTCACTCCTGCGCGTTCATTTCTGTCATCAACCAGTACTTCATAGCCAGCTTTTGTCATCGCTTCTTCTAGTTCATTCGTCAGGCTTGTTTGGTATTCGTCTTTTAGATTCATTTGGACGATATGCAAATCAAATGGCGCAATTCCTTTTGGCCAGTTGATTCCTTGTTCATCTGAATGTTGTTCTACGATTGCTGATAATAAACGACTTACACCGATACCATAACAGCCCATAATCACAAATTTTTCTCGTCCATTTTCGTCTAGTACAGTTGCTCCCATAGATTCACTGTAACGAGTGCCGATTTTGAAGATATGTCCGATTTCGATTCCTCGAGTAAAGGCAAGAACACCGTTGTTGTCTGGTGAAGGATCTCCTTCTTGTACAAAACGAAGATCTTCATAAGAAAGTACAGTGAAATCGCGTTCTGGATTCACATTTTTATAGTGGAATCCTGTTTCGTTCGCTCCAGTAATGGCATTCGCTAAATCTTGGACATAACGGTCTGCATATACTTTTACGTCATCTGAAACACCGACTGGTCCGACAGAACCAAACTCAGCACCTAGATATTTTTGTGCTTCTTCTTTTGTTGCTTCTTCTAAAAAGTCAGCAGATAGATAGTTTTTCAGTTTTACGTCATTGACTTCATGGTCTCCGCGTACCAAAACAAGGACAGGTTGTTCATCCGCAATGAACAATACAGACTTGATGATTTTTTGAGGTCCAACAGAAAAGAAATCTGCTACTTCGTCAATTGATTTTACGTTAGGTGTAGCTACTTTCTCCAATTCAAGCTGTGTTTCATGCGATTTTTTTGATACATAGTAGCTTGTAGCCATCTCCAAGTTTGCAGCATAATCACTTTCAGTCGAATAACAGATCGTATCCTCCCCGATTTCTGAGATCGCCATGAATTCCTTTGAGTCTTTCCCGCCCATTGCGCCGCCGTCTCCGATGATCGAGCGAAATTCTAAGCCACAACGCTTGAATACTTCGGTATAGGCTTTTTCGTAATCTTTATATGTCTCGTCCAAACTTTCTTCCGTTGCATGGAAAGAATATGCATCTTTCATGATAAACTCTCTTCCGCGAAGCAAACCGAAGCGAGGTCGTTTTTCGTCACGATATTTAGGTTGGATTTGATAAAGATTTAAAGGTAATTTCTTATATGAATTGATTTCATTACGCATCAAATCAGTAAAAGTTTCTTCGTGAGTTGGTCCAAGGATCATTTTTCGATCATTGCGGTCTTTGAAACGATACAAGTTTGGTCCATATGTTTCGTAACGCCCGGATTCTTCCCAAAGTTCTGCTGGCAAGATGGCAGGCATCAGCATTTCTACTGCTCCGATTTTTTCAAATTCTTCCCGCATAATGCGTTTCAGTTTTTCCAATACACGATTTGCTAATGGCAGATATGAATAAATACCCGCTGATACTTGGCGGATATATCCAGCTCTTAGCAAGATTTGATGGCTTAATACTTCTGCATCATTTGGAACTTCGCGTAATGTTGGAATCAACATTTTTGATTGTCTCATTCTATATACTCCTTTATTTCCTCAAAATAGTTATCGTTTGTTATTATACCCTATTTGTCAACTTTTTCTAGAAAAAGAATCGTTGAATATCGTTCCATGTAACTAGCACCATCAACAACATTAAAAATCCAAAGCCAGCTAATGTCAATATTCCTTCTTTTTCTTGACTTAATGGTTTCCCGCGAATCCCTTCAAAAATATTCAAGACTAATTTCCCGCCATCTAAGGCAGGAATCGGAAGCAGATTGACGATTCCGAGATTCATTGAAAGAAGCGCCATCAAACTAATAACAGTTGTTACACCTTGATTTGCTGCTTCTGAAGACAATTGGTACATCATGACAGGTCCGCCTAATTTATCTAAACTGAAACCTGTAAATAGTGATCCTAAGGCTTTGAAAATTTCCAATGAACCGCTGAAAGCTTGACGCGTCCCTCCAATGATCTTATCCATAAAACCTGTATTCATTGGGGCTTTTATACCAAGTTGGCCAACTTTTTCGCCATTTGACTCTACAGATTTCGGTGTCACGTCGACAGATTGCACCTGACCTTCTCGTTCGATCTTAAAGTCTAATGTTTTATCCGGATTTTTCGTAATGACTGTTGTCAGATCATTCCATGAATGGATTTCTTTTCCGTCCACACTGACTACCTCATCATTTTCTTTTAAGCCTGCTTCTGCCGCAGCTCCATTAGGCATGATCTCTCCTACGCGATTAGTGTTCGTCACTTGAACACCACCTTGCATAAATGCCAGAATGATGAATAACAGGATTGCCAAAATAAAGTTATTCATGGGTCCAGCAAAGTTGGTCAGCATACGCTGCCACAATTTAGCCGATTGGAACTGTACGTCTTTTGGCGCAATTCTGATTTCTGTTCCGTCGTTTTCAATAATCGTCGCATCGTGATCAACAGGGTAGGTTACTACTTCTGTTTCGTCTCCATTCACATAACCAGTGATAGTCAGCTCATCTTCTAAATCATAACGGCTCAATTCCATCGGGATAGCATTTGTCAATTGGATTTTCTTACTTAAATTTATCTTCTCTACGATGCCGTCAGAATTTAGTAAAAGAGAAAGAGGCATTCCTGGTGCCATTTCTGTTTCATCATCCCCATTGCCTGCCATTCGAACATAACCGCCAATAGGTAATAGGCGAAGCGTATATGTTGTCCCGTCTTTTGCTTGATGCCCATAAATTTTCGGACCCATACCGATAGCAAATTCGCGAACGAGGATTCCTGATCGTTTCGCAAAGAAGAAATGACCAAACTCATGAACAATCACTAATATACCAAAAACGATGATAAATGTCAGAATCGTTTTCATAGCTTTTTTCTCCTTTACTTGTTTTTTGTGTTTTTTATAAAACAACGATAAAACACTATAATTTTACCATAGTATACCAAAGACACCAATAGTATCAATATAATGAAAAATAAAAACCTGCGTCTTTTATGAAATTCACAAAGAAACGCAGGTATACTTACTAAATAATGCCAAATAAATGCATGATAGGAAATACAAACAGCAAACTGTCGAAACGGTCTAAGATTCCACCATGGCCTGGTAAGATATTTCCCGAGTCTTTCACATCATAATGACGTTTGATTGCAGATTCGACCAAATCACCAAATTGTCCGACTGCTGAAAAAATAATCGTCATCAGAAGCATGACAAACATACCATGATTGAATAGTTCTTTTGCTGGGTATAGCAATAAATAAAGAAATGCGACTACAACAGCACTACCGATACCACCGAGCGCACCTTCAATCGTTTTGTTGGGCGAAATATCAGGACTTAACTTATGCTGACCATAACGTCGACCAACCATATATGCTCCGATATCAGTTGCCCAAACAATAAATAGACCAAATATCAAAACAGCCAAGCTTTCTGTTCGTGCATTGACAAAATTCTGGAAACCTATTCCCACATACAAGCTGACAAGCACAGGAAAACCTGCTTCATCAATCGTATACGTATTTTTAGAAATAACTGATGTTCCTAAAAGAATCATAACTATAAGATAAAATAACATAAATGTACTTACATTCTCTGGAAGAAAGAAAAACCATCTTTCTTTTGGCAAAACAAGTAACACTGCACCAACGGCGGATAAAACTCCTTCAAAACTTAAGAGTGTCAATCCCTTCATCCGGAACAGCTCGTAAACTCCTACTACCGCTAAGATTGCTGCTGTAAGCTCAACCGCTATGCCTCCGATCCATATAATCGGAATAAACAAGACTAGCGCCACAGCTGCTGTGATCACACGTTGTTTCATGACTGATCCCCTTTCTCATCTTCTGTTTTTTTTACACCGCCGAATCGACGGTCTCGATTTTGATAAGAGGCGATTGCTTCTTCAAGATGCGCACCATCAAAATCAGGCCAAAGCGCTTTTGTAAAATACAGCTCACTATATGCGATCTGCCATAACAGAAAATTACTAATTCGCTCTTCTCCACTTGTACGGATCATCAGCTCAGGATCTTGTAACTCTTTAGGCAAGAAACCTGTCATTAAATGCTTAGCAATCAATTCATCATCGATTTCTTCTGCGTGTATTTCTCCTTTTGCTACTTCTTCGGCAATTTCTTGGACAGCAGTCACGATCTCTGCTCTACTTCCATAATTCAAAGCAAAATTCAATACCATTCCAGTATTGTTTTTTGTTTGCTCAATTGCACGTCTTACAGCATCTTGCGTATGTTCTGGCAATACGTTTTCATAACCCATGACATGAACTTTGACATTTTCTTTAATCAATTCTGGTACGAACGTATCAAAGAAGTCGACAGGTAGTTGCATGAGAAAACTTACTTCATCTTTTGGTCGCTTCCAGTTTTCAGTCGAAAAGGCATAAAGCGTCAACACTCTCACTCCAAGCCTTGATGCTTTTTTTGTGACTTTCTTTACTGTTTCCATGCCTTCTTTATGGCCAGCAACTCGTGGCAAACGACGGTTTTGCGCCCAACGACCATTGCCGTCCATGATGATGGCAATGTGCTGAGGAATTGGTCCATCGGTATTAAATTGAAATTCGCTTTTTTCTTGAATATATTTGTTTTTTTGCGGAAAAAAACGTAACATTCTTTTTCCTCCTATACTTAAAAGATTCCCACTATCTTAAGTATTATAGCAATATCTAACTGTTTTTCCTATGAAATCATTGTTTTTTTATTTAAAAACTGAATAATTTTTTCTTTTTTTAATTTTTAAATAAAAGAAATATAAATAAAAACAGAGGAAGCGGAATGATCCGCCCCTCTGTTTTTATGATTTTATTAAACTTCCAATAATTCTTTTTCTTTATCAGCAGCGATCTTATCTACTTCTTTGATGCTGTTATCTGTCAATGTTTGTACGTCTTTTTCTAATCCGCGCAAATCATCTTCGGTAATATCACCATTTTTTTGTTGTTTTTTATATTCATCGATCGCATCACGACGGATGTTACGAATCGCGATTTTTGCATTTTCTGCTTCTTTTTTAACATCTTTAGCTAATTCTTTTCTGCGTTCTTCTGTCAGTTGCGGGATAACTAAGCGAATGACATTTCCATCATTGGTTGGACTGATTCCGATATCACTTGCCATAATAGCTTTTTCAACATCTTGAAGAATGCTCTTGTCAAAAGGTGTGATCATTAAAACACGTGCTTCTGGAATTTGGATTGATGCCATTTGGTTCAATGGTGTTGGCGCACCGTAGTAGTTCACAGTAATACGGTCCAAAAGGCTAGCGTTCGCACGGCCTGCGCGGATTTGCCCAAGTTCACGTTGAAGATTTTGTGCTGCTTTTTTCATTTTTTCTTTTGCTTCTGTCATAATTGCATCTGCCATTTTTATTTCCCCCTTACAGTTGTTCCGATATTTTCGCCTAAGATTGCACGGCGAATATTTCCGTGTTCATTTAAATTGAAGACAAGCAGTGGAATATCATTATCCATGCTTAGTGAACTTGCAGTTGAATCCATGACTTGTAATCCTTTGGCAATAACTTCCAGATGAGTCAGTTCTTCAAATTTTACTGCATTTGCATCTACTTTCGGATCAGCAGAATAAACACCGTCTACATTGTTTTTAGCCATCAGGATAACATCTGCGCCGATTTCTGCCGCGCGTAATGCTGCTGTTGTGTCTGTCGAGAAGTACGGGTTGCCGGTACCGCCTGCAAAGATAACGATCCGTCCTTTTTCTAAATGACGTTCTGCTTTACGGCGAATATATGGCTCTGCGATTTGACGCATTTCAATCGAAGTTTGCACGCGTGTCGGTACACCCACGTTTTCCAACGTATCCTGTAAAGCTAAGGCATTCATAACTGTAGCTAACATACCCATGTAATCAGCTTGAGCACGTTCCATGCCCATTTGTGCTCCGATTTGTCCGCGCCAGATATTTCCGCCGCCCACAACGATTGCCATTTCAACGCCCAGCTCGTGAACTTCTTTGATTTCTTGGATGATTTCTTTGATTACTGGTGGTTTGATTCCAAATCCTGCATCCCCAGCTAAAGCTTCTCCACTCAATTTTAAGACTACACGCTGATATTTCGGTGTGACCATGTTCATTCCTCCAATATTTTCTATTGCCATTTTACCATACTTAGATGATTTCGACACTCTAAGACTGGTTTTTCTTGTTTTGCTTAAAAAAAGGGAGCGCACAAACCGTGCGTTCCCGTCTGTTATTCAACAGAATTATTTTTTCACTTGGCTCATAACTTCTTCTACAAAGTTATCTTCGCGTTTTTCGATACCTTCGCCAACTTCGAAACGTACGAATGTTTTAACAGTTGCGCCTTTTGATGCAACGTATTTTTCAACAGTCATATCAGGATCTTTAACGAATGGTTGGTCCACCAAAGCGATTTCTGCTTTGAATTTCTTCAAGCGTCCTTCTACCATTTTTTCAACGATATTCGCTGGTTTGCCTTCGTTCAATGCTTGTTCTGTAAGAACAGTTTTTTCATGTTCTAATTCAGCTTCTGGAATTTGTGATTCGTTTACATAACGAGGATTGATAGCTGCTACGTGCATAGCTACGTCTCTTGCAACTGTTTCGTCAGTTGTTCCATCTAGAACAGTCAATACGGCAATACGTCCGCCCATATGCAAGTATCCACCAAATGCAGCATTGTCGTCTTTTTCTACAACTTCAAAGCGACGGAAGCTGATTTTTTCTCCGATAACTTGAGTTGCTTCGATCAAGTCAGATTCAATTGTACCTTTATCTGTTTTGATTTTCATTGCAGCTTCCATGTCTGCTGGTTTGTTTTCAGCAACAAGTTCTGCAATTTCTTTTACTAAATCTTGGAACATTTCGTTTTTAGAAACAAAGTCTGTTTCTGAGTTTACTTCAACGATTGCTGCAGTGTTACCTTTCACAGCAACTGAAGCCAATCCTTCAGCTGCAATGCGGTCATTTTTCTTCGCAGCCTTTGCCATTCCTTTTTCACGTAAAAGATCAACTGCTTTTTCCATGTCGCCTTCTACTTCAACTAATGCTTTTTTCGCATCCATCATTCCTACGCCAGTCATTTCGCGTAGTTCTTTTACCATTTTAGCTGTAACGTCTGCCATGTTTAACTCCTCCTGTGTGTTTTTCTTTTTAAAAAAAGCTGCTTCAAAGGAGAGTGAGGCTTGTCGCCCAGCCTTTGAAACAGCTCCATCATTCAAAATTATTCTGCTGAAGAATTGTCGCCTTCAACAACATCTACGATTTCTTCGATTGACGTTGCTGTGTTTTCTTCTGTGAAATCTTCTTCAACTACTTGATCTTCACCTTGGTTTCCTTCGATGAAAGCATCAGCCATTTTTGAAGTAATCAATTTAACGGCACGAATTGCATCGTCGTTTGAAGGGATTACTACGTCGATTTCATCTGGATCGCAGTTTGTATCAACCATAGCTACGATTGGGATATTTAATTTGTGTGCTTCTTGAACAGCAATACGTTCTTTACGTGGGTCAACGATGTACATTACATCTGGGATTCTTGGCATATCAGCGATACCGCCTAAGAATTTTTCAAGACGTTCACGTTCTTTGTTCAAACCAGCAACTTCTTTTTTAGGTAGAACTTCAAAAGTTCCATCTTCTTCCATTGCATTGATTTGTTTCAAACGGCTGATACGTTTTTGGATAGTATCCCAGTTTGTCAATGTTCCGCCTAACCAACGATGGTTAACGAAGTATTGTCCTGCACGAGTTGCTTCTTCTTTGATTGCTTCTTGTGCTTGTTTTTTTGTACCTACGAATAATGCTACGCCACCTTCTTCAGCAACGCTCTTCATGTAATCATAAGCTGCATCTACTAATTTAACTGTTTTTTGCAAGTCAATGATGTAGATTCCGTTTCTTTCTGTGAAGATATATTTCTTCATTTTTGGGTTCCAGCGACGAGTTTGGTGACCAAAGTGTACGCCGGCTTCTAGTAATTGTTTCATAGAAATTACTGCCATGTTTGTTTCCTCCGATTTGGTTTTATTTTTCCTCTTCTTATCTTCTACCTTGCCGGCAAACTTTTTCAAGCACCTACCGACAATCCAATAAGAATGTGGATTTGCTGATGCATAAAGCACCCTCAGCTATTATACAGACAAAAGATCCGTATCGCAAGAGCAAATATACTTTTCTGCTCAACATTCAATAGTTTACCTGAAAGATAAAAAGAATTCAAGAAAAACAGTAGATTTCTCTTTGTTTCTTTATTATCCTTTTTCCATAAAATAATTTTAGGTATAAAAGACGAATATTATTGGGCAATCCTTCTTTTTTTTGTTATGATACATGTGAAATCTTTCGTAAAGGAGAAAGAAAATGCGCAAAGCTCAAAGACATTTGCTGATTAAACAAGTCATTGAAGAATTCCCGATCCGTACGCAAGAAGAACTATTAAACAAACTTGGGCATTATGGCGTTACCGCCACGCAGGCAACGATTTCTCGAGATATCCGTGATCTAAAAATCGTGAAGGCACCTGATGAAAATGGCGTTTCCCGCTTCGTATTGTTTCGCGAAAAAGGAACTCCTGAGACTAGGACTGAGGAAGAGGATCGGCTGGTTCAAATGATTGAAGACATTGTATTGAAAGTCGAACGAGTCCACTTTTTGACAATCGTCAATACCTTGCCAGACAATGCTCATTTATTTGCATCTGTTTTAGATGAGATCAAACCTCCCTCTATTGTCAGTACAATTGCTGGATTCGATACGATCATGGTCATCTCGGAAAATGAGGAGGACGCAAAACGAGTAGAAGAATTTCTTCACCATCCAACTGAAGTATCACTTTTTTAATCAGAGCACGTATTCCTAATATGGAATGCGTGTTTTTTTATTTTCAATATTTTCCTTATTAAATAAACCTTTACACTCTTTACAAAAATACATCATTTTTTATTCAAATTTTTCAACACCTTGATTGAATCACAATAATCATCATTTATATTGGATGTTAACAAGAGCAGCTTCTTGCTCTTTGTGTATTTCAAAAAAGAAATGAAAGGAAATCATATGTATAAATTATTAACTCCTGGACCATTGACGACTTCTGAAACAGTGAAAAATGCTATGCTGATCGATCATTGTACTTGGGATCAAGAATACAAAGAAATTACACAATGGATAAGAAAAAAATTACTGGATCTTGCTCAAGTATCGGAAGGAATATACACAACGGTCTTAATGCAAGGTAGCGGCTCCTTCGGGGTAGAATCGGTATTAAGTTCTGTGATCAGGCCAGAAGATACTGTACTGATTTGTTCAAACGGCGCATATGGACAACGAATGATCAACATGTGCGAATGTCTGAAACTGAACTATACCGTTTATGAGGTATCGGAACATCAAATCCTCCAAGCTCATGTGATTACACAGCTGATTGAAGAGAATCCGTCTATCTCCGCACTAGCAATGGTCCATAGCGAGACTACTTCCGGTATTTTGAATAATTTGGAAGAGATTGCTGCTGTCACACAAGAAAGAGATCTTTTGTTTATAGTGGACGCGATGTCAAGCTTTGGTGGGATACCGATTCGTGTAGCCGAACTAGGGATTGATTTTTTGATTTCCAGCTCAAACAAATGTATTCAAGGTGTTCCGGGCTTTTCTTTTGTACTTGCTAATAAAGCGGAACTGGAAAAACGAAAAAATGTTAGCCGAAGTTTGTCACTTGATCTATATGACCAGTACCGCGTGATGGAAAACGAGAATGGCAAATGGCGTTTCACTTCCCCTACCCATACGGTTTTGGCTTTTCAACAAGCGCTGAAGGAACTAGAGGCAGAAGGAGGAATCGAAACTCGATATTCACGTTATCTCGCCAATAATCATGTGCTACGACAAAAAATGACAGAGATGGGGTTCCAGCCTTTCATTCAAGAATATCAGGGGCCATTCATCACCTCTTTTCTTTACCCTAAGGACTGGCGATTTGATTTTAATCATTTTTATCAGTATTTAAAGCAAAACGGATTTGTGATCTATCCCGGGAAAATCAGCGATCATGAATGTTTTCGTATCGGAAATATTGGCGAGATCTATCCGGAAGATATTTTGGAACTGACAGCAATTATCAAAGACTATAAGGAGAACGTTAATGATTAAAACTGTAATTTTTGATTGGGCAGGAACAACTGTGGACTTTGGCTGTATGGCTCCTGTCCACGCTTTTAGAAATGCTTTTCTAGAAAAAGGAATCCAACTGACTGACAAAGAAATCCGCGAACCGATGGGAAAATTAAAATGGGATCATATCCAACAGCTTCTTTCCCTCCCTTCTGTCAAAAAACAATGGATAGCTATTTATGGACAACTACCTCAGGAAAAAGAGGTGGAGGAATTGTATCAACAATTTGAACATTATCTGTTTAAAGATTTGGTCAAGCATTCTACCTTGAAACCCGACACATTGGAAACGATCGAACGGTTGAGAAACGCTGGGATCAATATTGGTTCCACGACTGGATTTACTGCTCCTATGATGGCAATCGTAGCAGAAACCGCAAAAAAAGAAGGGTATTCACCAGACTTCATAGCAACTTCTGAAGACGTCGAAGGGTATGGTCGACCGTTTCCTTATATGATCCATAAAAACATGCAGTACTTCAAAAACAAGTCGGTTGATGAAGTAATCAAAGTCGGAGATACGGTCTCAGATATCCAGGAAGGGAAAAATGCCGGAGTGTTGACAGTAGGTGTAATTGAAGGTAGTTCGCTAATGGGGATTTCTTATGATGAGTACCAAAAATTAGAGATGGGGAAAAAAGATCGTTTAAAACACTCTGTTGCTCTTAGATTCCAACAAGCCGGCGCTGATATTTGTGTAAACAATTTAAAAGAGTTAACAAAATACATTTTGTACGCTGACAAGAATCCAGAATGACTTTTATACAAAATAAGAGGTCGTGAAAAAGCTGTCCTGTATCAAGTAATAAGAACAACCAAGCAAAAATAGCTCCTCATATTTTTCGTTTGGTTAGGCTTATTACCGCAGATGCAAGCTTTTGAACACCGTTTATTCGAAAAAAAAAGGGAGCTGTGACACGACTTTTGTCACAGTCCCCTTATTTGCAAACAAACAGTGTTTAAGAGACAACCTCTCCACTAAACGGTGTTCATTCAGCTGACTCTCGGTATTTGCTCAAAAAACGATAAAATTTGAAAAGCTATTTTCTCTTTTGTTTCTCTAATACTCGGATCAGAATGCTGATTTCACATTCTCTTTTTCCTACATCTTATCTGGTGCATGAAGTCCTAGCAAACGAAGGTCTTCTTTCAATAATACAGTCACTGCATAAACTAGAGCTAAGCGTGCTTCTTTTTGTTCATCATCAGCTAAAATCTTCGTATGAGCATAGTATTTGTTGAATGCTTGTGCTAATTTGATTGCATGTTTCGCAATCACTGACGGTTCGTATTTTTCCCCAGCAGACAAGACCGTTTCAGGGTATTTTTGAACTAATTTAACCACTTCCCAGCTGGTATCGTCATTCAATGCATAGTCTGCTGTTTCTGAAGGGACAAATCCTGCTTTTTCCAACAGGCTGACTGCACGAGCATGTGTATATTGCACATAAGGTCCAGTTTCTCCTTCAAATCGAACAACTTCTTCCAGGTTAAAGTCAAATGTATTCAGTCGATCGTTTTTCAAATCGTGGAAAATGACTGCCCCAACCCCAACTTGTTTAGCTACAGCATCTTTGTTTTCCAAATCAGGGTTTTTCTCGCTGATTTGTTCTTTAGCAGATTGGATTGCTTCATTTAATACTTCTTCTAATAAGACGATCTTTCCTTTACGAGTTGATAATTTTTTACCACCTTGTGTGATCAAACCAAATGGAATATGGTGCATGTCGTCAGACCAGTCAAAGCCCATTTCCTTCAAGACAGCTTTCAACTGTTTAAAATGATAGCTTTGTTCATTCCCTACTACATATAGAGATTGTTTGAAGTCGTAAGTACGTTTACGGTACAATGCAGCAGCTAAGTCACGTGTAATGTATAGTGTCGCACCGTCTGACTTCTTAATCAACGCTGGATTCAGGTCATAAGCAGATAGGTCAACGATCTCTGCACCTTTATCCTCGTTCAGCAAATGTTTTTCTTCTAAAAGTTTGACGATTTCATCCATCTTGTCATTGTAGAAAGCTTCACCGTTCAACGAATCGAAACGTACTTCCAGCAGATCATAGATTTTATTGAATTCTTTCATCGATTCATCACGGAACCATTGCCATAATTGAATAGCCTCTTCATCGCCTTCTTCCAGACGTTTGAACCAAGCACGAGCTTCTTCATTTAATTCTGGTTCTGTTTCAGCTACTTCATGGAATTGGACATATAAACGAAGCAATTCATTGATTGGTTCTGCTTTAACAGCTTCTTCTGTACCCCATTTTTTGTAAGCGACGATCAGTTTTCCAAACTGTGTTCCCCAGTCACCTAAATGGTTGATGCGGATTGGCTGATAACCGATTTTTTCCATAATGAAACCGATCGAATTACCGATAACTGTCGAACGCAAATGTCCCATTGAGATTGGTTTGGCAATATTAGGAGAAGACATGTCGATTGGTACTGTTCCTTGATTCCCGATATTGCTATCCCCATAATGTTCTTTTTCTTTCACTACTGTTTGCAAAACTTTTTTGCTGATAAGTTCTTTATTCATGAAAAAGTTCAAGTAAGGTCCGACAACTTCGATTTTTTCAAAGTTGGCAGAATCGATTTTTTCTGCTAAATCTGCAGCGATTTGCTGTGGCGCTTTTCGGTAAACTTTTGCTAATGAAAAGGCTGGAAATGCAACATCTCCGTGTTCAGCTGATTTTGGATTTTCTAGTAATTGTTCGACTTGTTCCAGTGTTAAATCATCTTTGACAGCGTCATAGACAGCTTTTGCGACAAGATCTTTATTATTCATCTTTATTCCTCCTAAAGTGCTCCCTTGATTGTTAAACAAAAAAAATCTCTAGCGACGGCATACTTAGTATGCCATCACTAGAGACGAGATTTCCCGCGGTACCACTCCAATTGTCCTAAAAAAGGACCAGCTCCATCTGATATCGGTAGACGACCGTCTGTTTAAAACAGAATTCTCCAAGTGCGCTTCGTTGTATCTTCTTCATTCGGCTTCCACCACTTCCGAATTCGCTAGCCAAGAATGATACAAGTACTCTCTTGTTCAACAAATCTTAGTCTTATTAAACTTTCTTGAATTATATCAGAAAAAAAAACGAAAGGCTAGTCGTTTCTGATAAAAAAACAATCCAGATGGCCTAAAGGAGAAGAAATACCACCTGGATAGCTATAAATCATTTCGTAAATACGAAAGACTTAACAAATTAATCAGCTATGATAATCGTTCCTTCTTCAGAAGCTAAAAGATTCTCGATATTTTCTAAAGAAGTGATGATTGCCTTAGCGTTTGGTTTTGCTTCAACAAATGCAATAGCTGCCTCTACTTTCGGAAGCATGCTTCCTGGAGCAAATTGCTTTTCATCAATGTATTGTTTCATTTCTGAAACAGTAACAGTTTCTAATTTCTTTTGATCTGGTTTTTGGTAATTGACATACACATTGTCTACTCCTGTCAATACGATCAGCAAATCCGCATCGATGATTTCGGCTAATTTTTCTGAAGCAAAATCTTTATCGATTACGGCTTCTCGTCCTTCTAATCCAGTAGCTGTTTCTACAACAGGAATCCCACCGCCACCAACAGAGACTGTGATAACTCCTTGATCGACCAGCGTTTCGATGACACGTGCTTCTTTAATCGAGATGGGTTTAGGGGAAGCGACTACTTTTCTCCATCCACGTCCAGCATCTTCTTTGAATGTCACAGTGGAGTCAGCATTCATTTGTTCTTTGGCTTCTTCTTCCGTGTAGAATGGACCGACTGGTTTACTTGGATTTTTGAATGAAGGATCATTTTCATCCACAATAACTTGAGTGACTAAAGAAACCACATCTTTATCGATCCCTTTTTCCTTCAGTACTTCGCCCATGGCGTTTTGTAACCAGTAACCGATAGATCCTTCTGTCATTGCAACACATGTATCTAAAGGCATTGCCGGTGTTTTCTCAGAATCAGCAGCTTGCTGCTGAATCAATAAGTTACCGACTTGCGGACCATTTCCGTGGGAGATGATCAATTCATCTCCTTGTTCGATAAATTTCACTAAATACTTTGCTGTTTCCATTAACGCTTCTTGTTGGGCTTTTGCACTTGCATCCGTAGACAAGATGGCATTACCCCCTAAAGCGACAACTACTTTTCGTTTGGCCATTTCATTCGTCCTTTCTTCAGTTCTACCGAATTTTCTAGATAACAAAACGAGCCAGCGTTTTGTGATTTTCCCTCAATGCTGACTCGTTTTTTCGTGAGATGAATGTGGTTATGCTTAAACGCGAGGGATAAACAAGTTACCTAATGTTGCTGCCATGATCGCTTTGATTGAGTGCATACGATTTTCTGCTTGGTCAAATTGACGAGCATATTTGCTGCGGAAGACTTCATCTGTTACTTCCATTTCAGTGATGCCAAAGCGTTCTTTCATTTGTTCACCGTAAACAGTGTTTGTATCATGGAAAGCTGGCAAGCAGTGCAAGAAGATCAAACGATCTGTGTTGTGTGTTTTTTCTACCATTTCCATATTGATTTGGTAAGGTTTCAACAATTTGATACGTTCTTCGAATTTATCTTCTTCACCCATTGATACCCATACATCAGAATAAAGGACGTCTGCTCCGTCTACACCTTTATCAACATCGTCGGTAATCATCAATTGTGCACCGGATTTTTCAGCAAAGCCTTCTGCCATTTTGACGATTTCTTCTTCAGGTTGTAATTCTTTTGGTGCAACGATACGCATATTCGCTCCTAAAATTGCACCTGTGACTAATAAAGAGTTAGCCATATTGTTTCGACCATCTCCGCAGTAAGCAACAGTGATACCTTCTACTGTCCCAAAGTTTTCTTGGATAGTTAAAAAGTCAGCGATCATTTGTGTTGGATGCCATTCATCAGTCAAGCCATTCCAAACTGGAACACCAGAGAATTCTGCTAGTTCCTCTACCATTTTTTGACTGAATCCACGGAATTCGATTCCATCAAACATACGACCTAGTACTTTAGCTGTATCTTCTGTGGATTCTTTTTTACCTAATTGGATATCATTTGCACCTAGATATTCAGGATGTGCACCTAGATCGATCGCTGCAGTAGTAAATGCAGAACGAGTACGTGTAGATGTTTTTTCAAATAAAAGCGCAATATTTTTTCCTTCTAGATAGTGATGTGGGATACCACGTTTTTTCAAGTCTTTCAAGTGTTCTGAAAAATCGATCAAATATTGTAATTCTTCTTTTGTAAAGTCTTTTTCTGCTAATAAGCTTCTTCCTTGGAATACTGATTCTTTCATATTAAACATTCTCCTTTAGATTGTTTTTATTTAAGATTAAAGAGGAAATCCCGACGGCAGCTGACAGTAAGACCGCCGTCAGGAAACAAATTACTTCAAGTCTTCACGGACAAGTGGTTGGCTCATGCAGCGTGGACCACCACGGCCTCGTGACAATTCACTTGAATTGATTTCTAACACTTTGATGCCATAGCTACGAAGCAATTCGTTCGATACATAATTTCGGTTATAAGTGACTACAACACCTGGAGCGATTGCCAATGTGTTTGATCCATCATTCCATTGTTCTCGAGGTGCAACGATCTCATCTCCATTACCAGTTGGGATCAGTACAAGATCATCTAATCCAAGAGCAGCTTTCATCGTTTCGTGTAAGTTATCTGAATGAGTAATCTTGATATCATCACCATCTGGTTCGATTGTAAAGACATCCATCTTACCGTCTTTACTTTGAATTGCTGGATGGATAGTGAATTTATCGTGATCTACCATTGTAAATACGGTATCCAAATGCATCATTGCACGGTTGTTTGGAATTTTGATTGCTAACACTTTTTCAAATCCTGAATTTTTTGCGAATAGGTGGCGTGCTAATTTTTCTAAAGCTTTCGCATTAGTTCGTTGAGAAATCCCAACAGCTACTACTTTATCGCTTAAGATCAATTCGTCTCCGCCTTCGATATGATCTGGATTTTCACGATCCAACCATACTTCGATTCCTTTATTTGCAAATCTTGGATGATGTTTCAAAATATATTCTGTAAACATCGATTCACGACGACGTGCTTCAAAAGTCATCTTATTGACTGTCATCCCATTTCCCATTGATGCGGAAGGGTCGCGTGTAAAGTACAAGTTTGGCATTGGGTCCATGTAAAATGGATAGTCATCGTCTGCTGACAGATCGTATAGACTGCTAGAACGTACTTCAATATCTTTTGTACGAACCCCAGCCATGATTTTATCTACCATTTCTTGCGTTTCCATTGATAGAAGGAACTCATGAAGACCCTCTCTTACAGCATTCGATGCAATATGAGATTCATCCAACATTTTATTCAAGAATTGTTCTTTGACATTGCCTGCGTCAATCGCTTCTGCCGCTAATTTTTCCAAGTAAAGAGTCTCGACGCCTTCATTTTGCAATGTCTTTGCAAAGTTGTCATGTTCTTCTTGAGCAATCGGAAGATATGGAATATCATCGAACAACAGACGATCCATAATATCTGGTGTCAAATTTTCCACTTCTTGTCCAGGCCGTTTCAGTAAAACTGTCTTTAATTTCCCTATTTCAGAGAAAACGTGAATAGGTTTATCCATGTTGTGTTGCCTCCTTCTTTTTGATTACATGTATAGGATACCCTCCTTTTGTAATCACTTTCATAATTTTGTCTCATTCAAAATGAGACATTCCTCACATTAATATTCGATAATTAAATAATTAAACGTTTTTCTATTTTTAAGCGTAATTTATTCATTTTTTATTCTGTATACACTTTCAAAAAAATATTTATTCATTGAAAAAATTTTTTTGAATAAATTAAAAAAATAAATTATATTAGCGTTGTTAGCGTTTACTATATGTATTATTGTTGTTTTTTATACACAAATCATTCGCTTCAAAACAAATT